>C687J50192_1000035_pt1 | contig 98299 bp, 153 predicted proteins | sample RifOxyD1_FD_50192 | JGI IMG/M metagenome (IMG submission 50192)
CTCTAACAGAGCCAAAGCCAGAATAAAAGTAGCAAATCTCCACCAGAAAATAAGTGATCAGCGGAAAGATTTCCTGCACAAATTGAGTACCACTATCGTAAGCGAAAACCAAGTGATAGCGATAGAGGACCTAAAAGTGTCGAGTTTAGCTCAGGGAAAGCTAGCCAGTGCGGTTACAGACTGTGGCTGGGGCATGTTTACCATTTTTTTAACGCATAAAGCCCTCTGGAATGGTAGAGAGCTTTTGAAACATCCAAGATACGAACGAAGCACAGGAGTTTGTCCTAATTGCAATTATGTTACGGAGAAACTCCCGTTAAATATTCGTAGCTGGAAATGCCCTTGCGGACTAACTCACGACAGAGATATAGCCGCAGCTCAGGTTATACTGAAGCATACCGTCCAAAATACGGTGATACTAAATACCGCGAGGAGCGCGGGAAGTTTAATTACTAAAGCCTGTGGACCGGCAAAACCACTTGACGATAGGGAAGCAATTCCCGAAAATAGGGGTCGGGTTGAAACAGGAAAATCGCTACTAAGGCCTAAAACACGACGTTTTAGCCGGCCGCTGAAAAGCGCTGCCTTAGTTTAAGCCGACGACTCCGAGGAGAGAAACTTTAAAGATTTTCATTACGTGGTATTAAAAATTACTTTTATTGGGATTTAAATAATGATAAAAATAGTAAGTAGTAGTAAAAATATAGTACATTATGCCTGTAGTTGCGGTACTAATGGTAGGTGCATTATAAGACCACTAGGGCATGGGGACACTGTCGTAATGTCCATAGAGTGTGCGGCATGTGGAGCTAATGAAAAAACAAGTTTAATGCAAGAATCAAATACTGTTATTGAAAATCCAACAATGGTATGGTCTTTAGTGCTTACAAACGATATTATTAGTGTGGATTGATGGAGGTAATGTATGGAGTACTTTTTGGCGGATATAGAAATACCTAAAATAAAGGGGTGGTTTTCGAGAGCGTCATGGAAAAATAAAAAAGAACGTAGGCCAACCAGGTTAATTATCTATGACTGTATACAGTATGAAGAAGGGCTTACAGATTTTGTAGTAGATATTAGGGATATATCTAAATTTAAGTATGAAATAGTTTCTTGTGCTGGAATAAATCCAAACACAGGAAACCCCTCAGTGCTTGTAAAACGAGAGTCTACTAGTGGAGGAAATTAATGAGGTTATACACAGAGGAAGAAATGATAGCAGATGTTTGTAGTGCTATAGAGTCTATGGGCGGTGTTGTAGATGTTATAGACAAAGACAATCATTATTTTAAAGTAACAATAGACCCAGAATTTGAAGAAGAGGCAGCAGTTGTCATAGAAGAAATAATTAATACTTACCATTTAAAAAAAGAAGAGGCTTTTAAAAATAACCCTTTACTTAGGGCCAAAGATTTAAGAGACGAAATTTACGGTAAAGGAGACTAGGGTTTATGTCTGTATTGTTAGATGATGAATTTTATAATAAAATAGAAAAACACTTTAATAACGATACTAATAGGATATATGATTTTGTAGCCAAAGGTGATTGCTATATTAATACCGATATACGTAATGTAGTTGTGGGCTCAAGTATTATTGATTGTAAGTGGAAACAAGTAGTTAACAATGTTATTTATTTTTTTATGGACAATAAAGCTCTAGTAGTTACTGAAAAAGAAGTTGTTGCTATTATATGTATAGTTTTAATGGATAGTGGAGAATTAATATTGGGTTTGGAGAAAGAAACAAATACATATATAAATATAGAAGAGAGCCCAACCTATAGTTGGGATGAATATTTTTTTAATATAGCTAAGCAAACTGCTAGAAATTCTAAGTGTTTTTCTAGAAAAATAGGGGCTGTTTTAGTAAAAGATAATAGTGTCATAGGGACTGGTTATAACGGTGCTCCGCGTGGTACTCCAACATGCGATAATCGGTGGGGAAAAGATCCCTCTTTATTTAGTTTTTTATTAGTACCAAATACTGATACTAATGGTATATGTCCTCGTAAACTAATAAGGGCTAAGTCCGGGGAACATTTAGATATATGTCCAGCGTCACACGCTGAAGTTAGTGCTATAACAAATGCGGCTCGTATGGGTATTACTACTAAAGATGCCTCCTTATACCTTACCTGCGAAATACCTTGTTGTAAATGTTTACCAGTTATAATAAATGCAGGCATATCTGAAATTGTTGTTGTAGGCCTTAGTTATTACGATAAATTATCGGAATATTTACTAAGTACCTCTAAGTTAAAGGTACGAAAGTATGCTTTCGTCAAATAAACTAACCTTTTTATAGTTAGATAATAAAAAAGTTAATGTTTTTATTTTTTTGTCCTATATATATAATATAGTGGGTTAGAAAATAAAAACTTTAACATTAAATTAGGAGGTAGTTAAGATGGCAGATGTTTATAATTTTGACGGTTTTCAAATTCCAACTATTGGTGTAGTTGGGGGTATGACTGGTGATGTTGCCGCACAAGGAAGAGAATTCGGAGTTAAGATGTCTAATTTCGGGGCTCTAGTTGGCGGACCTCGTATGTCCGATGATTATACTAGGACTACTTTAGGGTCAAAAGATAAAGATGAATTAATGAATCCTTCTGTTCCATCTTTTACAATGGATGGCGATTTCAAGGAAAATCCATTTGTTTGGGGTTCTACTGTAAAGAGAATCAGAAATGATGAGTTTATGGTTATGGGTATGGGTAACAGAATAAATAATGCTAACCATGATGCTCCTAAAAAGGACATATCTGATACAAATTTATCAGTGGATGATGGGACAAATAAACCTAAAAGTTTTCCTACCGAAGGATGGCATACTTTTGGCGGTAGAACTGCTGGTCCGTTTGGTTATATCACCCCAGGAACTCAGGCCGTTTAGTAGTTATTTGAGAATGAGCCCCGGTTTATAAAAAGTCGGGGCTATTTACTATGGAAATTTTTTGTGTATGTAATGGATGGGAGGCTATAAAAGATAGCAACCCATCATTATTTAGGTGGGACAGTGTATATGGTTGGCTAATAACTTGGATAGAGTTGACTGATGAGCAAAGCTATACTAAAATACATAATTATGGTATATCTATAACATATTGTCCGTTATGTAGCAAAAAACTAAAGGAACCATAAGATATAAACATGTCCCAAGAAAATAACATTTCAGAACTTGATGAGCTTAGAAGAGACTGGTATAGGCAGGTTTTAGCCACGGTAGAACGTCTTAATAATGAGTTAGACGGCCTAAGCAGAGATTTAGTTTCTAATAAAGACGATTTAAGGGTCTATATACAAAAAGCTGATTCTGAACTAGAGAAAAGAATTGGTAATAGATTTGAAGACCTTTTAGAGAAAATACTAGATATAAAGTCTAGTTTTTCTGATAAAGAGAAAGACGATAGGGTCGGAAGAAGGTGGCTTATAGGTTTATTTGTTGTAGTTGCACTTTCTTTAATTACATCTTTTGGTGGTTATCTTATTACTTTAAGTGTGGTAGAGACTAGAGTAGATAGTATAAATGAGAAAGTAAATATGGTAAGCTCTTGGACAGACCAGCACCATGATAAAGTAGAAAATGCTTATACTACTTCTGAAGCCAATAAATATTTACTAGAGGCATTGATAAAACCCTTATCAAAAGACTATAAAAATGAAAAGTAGCTTAATTGGTTAAAATGATATGATTAATGAGCTTATATCTTTAAGAGAACTTACCCACACTTTAGTAACTAAAGATGATTTATTGGTAGAACAAACCAATAACTGGAAATTTATACTAGACGCAGTTCCAGACTTAGTGTTTATAAGTAGTATTGACGGTAATGTACTTTTTTGTAACAAGGCACTAAAAAGCAGACTAAGTAATAAAAAGTTAGAGGAAATAAGAGCACTTCCATGTTTAGATAAAATAAAACAAATGTTAACCGAAGACGGAGCTTATTATCAAACAACAATTACTGAAAAACCAGAGGAGATTGAACTTAGAGATTTAAATGGCTGGTTTAGTCATTCTATATCACCTATAAAAGATGAGTTTGGTTTATTAATTGGATTTATATGTTTATTGAAGGATATAACAGACAGAAGAAAGGTGGTAGCAGAATTAGAAAGAAGTGAGAAAAAATTTAGAAGTATTGTAGAAGTGACTATTGATGCCATAATTGTTGCAAACCAAGCAGGTAGGATAATTGATTGGAATAGTGCTGCTGAAGATATGTTTGGATATACAAAAGACGAGATAACAGATAAACCGTTGACTGTTATTATACCTGAGCGTTATAGAAAAAAACATCTAGATAAGTTTAACAAACGTAGACGTAAGACTGATCCATCTTCTGACTATATAGGTAAGATTATAAGACTAGAGGGACTACACAAAAATGGTACAAGTTTTCCTGTGGACCTTATAATATCCTCATGGGTAATAGACAACAATGTTTTCTTTTCAGGTATAATAAGAGGCATGGCTTACTCAGAAGATTTTATAAATATGACTGCTTAAAGTTTTATATGATACTATATGGATATTCTAATTTTAGAAGACGATGGTTTTAGAATTACTACTTTTATTGAAAAGTTTTATAAACACAATATAACTATAACCGAACAATCAAAAATAGCCATAGAACAACTTAGGCAAAAAAGATTTGATTATATTTTTTTGGATCACGATTTAGGTACAGGTAATGGTTCTGGCTCTGATGTAGTTTCCTTCTTGTTTAAGCATCCGTACAATTCCAATAATACTTCTAAAATAATAATACATTCATGGAATATTCCTGCGGTTACTAATATGCTAGGTAAATTACAATATGCCGTACATATACCGTTTAATACAGTTGACTTTTTTGCAATAAATATTGACAAATAGAAAAAAATGATTACAATATGGATTGGGGATTTTTGGATTATAAAATAGGAGGATAAAATTATGTATACAAAAGCACTTACAAAAGTAACTGACCCCATAGGTAGTATTCTTGGTCCAGTGCGTTTTAACGACATGTTTAGCCAATTGGATAGGTTTGTAGACTCATTGTGGTCAAATAGTAATTTATGGGAGGCCAAGGTTTTTGAGGAAATACAACCTAAGACTACGTTACCTAAAGTTAATGTTTGCGAAACAATCGATAAGTACGAAGTAGATATTGCTGTTGCTGGGTTTGATAAAAAAGATGTATTTTTAGAAATAAAAGATAATTGTCTTTTTATAAAATGCGAACACAACGATGAAGTTTCTACAGAAGAAAAAACTTATTTAATGAAGGAGATTTCAAAGAGGTCTTTTAGGAGAGTTCTTAGGTTTCCTAAAAAAATAGATGTAGGTTCTGCATCCTGTGTTTTTAATAATGGTATAGTTTCTTTTGAGATCAATAAAAAAGAGATTAAAAAAGAAGAAGACAGTGTTAAAATAACTATCGATTAATATAATAAACAATTAATATAATAAAAATCCAAAAATCCCCATCAATCAATCTTAGAGGAAAATATATGAGTGATAAAAACAAAAAAAGAAATGATAATTACAAGAATAAAAATATAAACAAAGAAATAGCTTCTGAAAAAAAAGTAAGTTCTGAGGACATTTTAAGGCTAAAGGAACATTTTGATAAAAAGTACGGAAAAATTTAAAGGTTTATAGAAAAAGAATATGAATAGTTTGATATGGGCATTTTTAGTAAATTTGGGTGCTGCCATTATCGTTATTTTTTCAACCCAGATTTTTTTAATAAGAAAAGGAAAAGGGGACTAATATGAGATATGAAGATGTAAATGATGAACTTGTAGAGGTATTTTTAAATACCATAGAAGAACGTTTTCCACAGTATGACCATTTAAAGTTTAAACTTATCTTTGATACAAAGAAAAGAATTAAAGCTGGAAAAGTTATACTGGCTACTATAGAGTTAGCAAGTGATAAGATAAGGTTTTTTTCGAAAGACAACTTAGCTATCGAGGGTTACGACTATGTTTTAGTGGTTGACAAAAAAGCTTGGGAGTTGTCTAGTGAAAAAGATAAAGTAAGGATTTTATCACATGAACTACGTCATGTGGTAGTAGATGAAAAAGATAAATTAAAAATTAGAGATCATGAGATTAATGATTTTCATGCCGAAGTAAAACTCAATGCTGATGATCCTGAGTGGCTAAGGAAATTAACTACATTAGTAGAAGATATTTATACACAAGAAAAGGAAGAGGGCGAGAATAAAAAAGGAGAAAATGTATGATCACACTAAGACTTAGTATTGATGACATTAATAGTATATACAAAGCATTAACTACGGACGAGCAATACACAATATTAGCTGAAAAAATAAAATTAGCGGCCGAAAAAGATGTTAGTTCCTGGGATGGTTATGTAATAAATGAGGTCAATTCTTTATTAGATGTTTTTGTTCCAGAGGCTGCAAATGGTAATATTGGTGTAAAATATAACAAACCGATAAAAGAAAAGTATGAGACTGGTCCCGTATATGACGAGAATAAGGCCACCTCCGTAAACATAAGTGTGATACTGACGTTTAATTCTCCTATAGATATAAGTACAACATAAATTAAATAACCTACTATTATTTGTAGATCTAGAATTAATATGTTATCCGGCATCAATTACTTTAGGGATGGTATTATAGTAGCAAAGAGTGGTAATGTTGTTGTATATAGTTTGAATGATAAACTGTATTTAGAAATAGGACCAGGCCATAATCTATGGGCACTTGAAAGCGAAATAGATGAGTACAAAAAACAATTAGGAAATATTCCTGGCGGTAATTGCTTAGAAATAGGTTTAGGACTAGGAATAGCTTCTAGATGTATATTATCTTATCCACACGTTGACAGCTTAACTACAATTGAAAAGAATGTTGACGTAATTCAAACACATAAACAGCTTTGTCCTACACTAAGTACAAAAGAAAATAAATATGGGTGGGTAGACTATTCTAAATGTGTTCATAGAATATATAATTGTGATGGGTTGGAATATTTATATGTAACAAAAAATAAATATAATTTTGTTTTCTTAGATTGTTGGGATAGGATAGATGAAGAAACTTTGGTTCAAATAACTGATTTAGTAAACGCAGCTAGGAAAGTTTTGACTGATAACGGAAAAGTTATTGGCTGGTATGATCCCTATACACCAGAAGAATTTAGACCCTTTTTTGATAAAATCTTTGTATAAGGAGTTAAATTATACCTTTACCAAAACCCAGAAAGAACGAAAAGAAAGATAAGTTTATTGAACGTTGTATGGGGGATTCAGTAATGAATAAAGATTTTGAGGCAAACAATCAGAGGTATGCGGTGTGTATGTCTCAATGGGCAAAAAAAGAAAAAGGAGGAGAAGAAATGATAAAATTAGGTACATTAGGCGAACTGATTAGGAGGGCAAATAGGGCGATGGGCAAGGAGTCCTCAAAGAAGTATTCTACTGAAACTAGAAAAAAAATGAAAGAGTCTACTTTCTGTGGACCTGGAAGGTCATTTCCAATTGCAGATTGTCAGCATGTAGGCACAGCACGTGCTTACCTAAATAGAAGTAAATTTTCTGCTTCAACTAAAGCTAAAATTGCTGCATGTATAAATAAAAAAGCTAAGGCTTTAGGTTGTGGAAGTAGTAAAAAAGAAAAATCTTATTTGGAATATTCGTATGAAAGTTTGTCAGATGAGCAGAAAAAATTATATGATTCAGAGGTTTTTAAAGAAACACAAGAGTTTGTAGAGCAATCAATTAAAAATCCAGGACTAGATTTGGATTTTGCTAATTGTGAGAGTTGTGTATAAGGTGGATACTAACTACAAAGATTTTATTACTGTTAAATGGTTATCTGAGTGGAGTAATTATTTATTAGATTATCCTATTACTATAGAGAGGTATTTTGAGTTTAATAAGGAGAAGTTTACTCTTTACTGTAGACAACAAGAAAGTAGTTGGATCTTCTATTTAATAGACGAGCGTCTTGGTATATTTAAAGTGATAGACGAATTAGTATTAAATAAGAGCGCTATAAAGGATGTTCAAATCTTTGCAGAAAAATTACTAATAGAATTTTTAATAACACAACAACAACCGTGATTATATGAATTTAGATGAACTAAAATTACTAGCCTCTACTTGTACAAACTGTGAACTACATGCAGGTAGAATTAAACCAGTGTTTGATAAAGGCAACCCGAATACTCGTTTATTTATTTGTGGAATGGTTCCTGCTAAAGAAGAGAATTACTCAGGAATACCGTTTTATGGTAAAGCTGGAAAACTTTTAGATGTTATTTTAGAACAAACCGGTCTTACTTTAGAAAGTGTCTATATTACTAACCTAGTAAAATGTTTTTTAGCTGCCGGAAAAAAATTAGATCAATCATGTATTGATAACTGCATACCATACTTGATTAATCAGATAGTACTAATTATGCCAAAAGTTATTATAGCCTTAGGTAAGGATGCTACTGTTGGTTTAATTGGCCCAATAGATTCAATGAAAGCTGTAGTAGGAAAACCACAAAAATATCTTAATGATATAATAGTGCTCCCTACTTACCACCCATCGTATCTACTTAGAGCTGGGGGAGAAAAGCACAAAGACTTTGGCGAAGTAATAGGTAACTTTAGGATGGCAAAGACTCTAGCTGGTATCTAAAATGCAATGCATGCTTTCGGATTTAATTATTGAATTTGAAGCTACAACGTCTTCAAATTTAAAGTATTATAAAATGTACTATGAAGAATCCCCTAACCCGGTAACTTATCTATCTAGAAGTGTTGTTTTAGGAAAGAAAACTACCGTTGTACTGAATGAGTTGAACGATATAAGTAAACTATGCGGTATATATAATTTAGGTATAGTGGCAGTGGATTTAGCCAACAACGAAAGTTGTATGAGTAGAATAAACGACTTTCCTATTATATTTGATCCTCCTTGTGCTCCTGGAGAGTTATTATTTAGAAGAAAGTATAGATGTCCTTGTTAAATGTTTATAGGGTGGTTTTTTTATGGAAAAGGTTATTGTTTTAAATGCTGATTATAGTTTTTTAAATATGGTAGATTGGCAAAAAGCCATTAAACTTATGGTAAAAAATAAAGTAGAGGTAGTAAAAGCCACTACTAAATTAATTACTAATTTTGAAGGTACGTTTAAAGCACTAATACCAAGTATTATTAGGTTAATTAGTATGGTAAGGGCAGTATATAGGAATAAAGTACCCTTTAGTAAAAAAAATATTTATATTAGAGATAGTTTTACTTGTCAGTATTGTGGTACTAATACAAAAGAGCCAACAGTAGACCACATTATACCAAAATCACGTGGCGGAAAGTCTGTGTTTGAAAACTGTGTAACAGCTTGTCTTAATTGTAATCAACGAAAAGCAGATAAAACTCCCAAAGAGGCTTTAATGTTTATTAAACGTACTCCGGTACAGCCTACTATAATGGAATTTATGTTAATAAGAGCTAAACTGCTTGGAGATAAAAACAATTTAACTGAGTTATACGAATTACAGTATTGACAAGTATTCAACGAGTGATTATATTATTAAGTAATGATATAAGATGATATAAATTGTAGAGAGGTATTTAATGTTTATAAGTAATAGTAGCGCAAAGGATTTTCTTACTGGTTTTAAGGATGATTCTATTGATTTAATATTAACGGATCCACCATACATAATTTCAAAAAAATCAGGTTTCAAAAGTAAAGGCAAAAAAGGCGTAGATAGATTAATGATAAGTACTGATTTTGGTGACTGGGATAATATAGATATATCAGAACACAATAAGATGTTGCTTGATTTTTTTGATTTGGCATACAAAAAACTAAGAAAAGGCGGAACTATAATAGTATGGTATGATTTATGGAAATTAGAGACGCTAAAAAATTTAATGGAAAAGGCCGGAAACGGCTTTAAGATGATTAGATTTATAGAGATGTTGAAAAAAAACCCTGTACCAATAAATAGCAGTGTTAGTTACCTTTCGAATGCCAGGGAGGCAGCAATTACAGCAGTTAAAGTAGGAAAACCAACCTTCAATTCTTTATACCACAATGGGGTATTTGATTTTCCTATACATAGGGATGGTGGTAAAAGACTGCATTCTACGCAAAAATCACTAAGTCTAATGAAAGAATTAATAAGAATACATTCCAACGAAGATGATTTAGTGGTAGATCCATTCAGTGGTTCTGGTACTACAGTTTTAGCTGCATTACAATTAGGTAGAAAAGCAGCAGGGTGCGAACTAGACAAGGAAATGTGTGTTATAGCTAATACACGAATAAAAGAATTAACTTAGACATGGAGGAGAATTGTTATGTCAAAAAAAGCAGAATTTAAAAAGTTCAGAGTTGGATCAAAAGTTCAAAAAATAGAAGCTTTATTAAACCCGGATGTATTAGGAAAATCCTCACCAAGATCACTAGAAGACATGTCTAAGATTTTGGGTTTTCCATTAAATAGTAATGGATGTGCTTTCCTACAAAACGATAGAGGCCTTGGATTAAAATATAAAATTGATAAATATTATCATAAAGGCAGCGTTTCTCATGTGCGTACCGTTGGTTTTGCTGAAGAGTCAGTTAGTAAATATATTCCAGATGTAATAAAATTACCGATGTTAAGTGGCGGCAGATGTGTTTTTACTGGAACAACTTCTGATTTAGTAATCGACCACAAGGACGGAACTTACCCTGATATGGATATTTATGATGTGGATAATTATCAAGTAGCATGTAGACATAGTAATACAAAAAAACGTGAGGAATGTAAAAAATGTGTAGCTACAGGAAAAAGGTTTGATGCGAGGATTTTAGGTTACACTGCTGGTTGGATAAAAGGGGGTTTGTATAGAAACAATGAATTAGGATGTAGGGGCTGCTATTACGCTGGACCAGAAATATTCAGAAGTGCCTTTGTTTTAGAGAGCAATGAGTTACCTAAGGAAATGGAGGTTGAGTTATAAAGTAAAAATACTAATATATCAGGATGCATTGAGCAGGCGGTGAGCTCCCTTGGCTGTAAACCAAGTGCCTTGTGCTGTGTAGGTTCAATTCCTTCTGCATCCAAAAAATATAAGGAGGAATGACCGAGAGACTAAAGGTAGCGGTTTGCTAAACCGTCGAGGTAAAACTCACGTAGGTTTGAATCCTACTTCCTCCGCCATATTATAAAGGAGGTTTTTGTGAAAGAGTCAAAACGTTCTATTAGAAGACATCACAGAGAGCGACTTAAAAATAAAAGAAAGCATTATTGGGGCTATATGGATAGATATTTTAATCACATTTCCTTACCCGATGATTTTTTAGGCAAAGTAGTAGATACGCCAACCCCATGCAGTTGTTGTATGTGTGGTAATCCTAGGAAATACCAAAAAAAGAGATTAACTATACAAGAACTAAAACAGGAACAAATAGATAAATGGGACAAAACAACCTACTACGATTAGATTTATATGGAGTTAAGCACCAGGATGCTAGAAGTAAAACTATACGTTGAAGTAGCACATGGATGTGCTACGGCCCGCCGATCTGGTTGGTATCTCTTAGCCAGGCGGGAAGTTTATCTCTTAATAAGAGAGAAACTAAAGCCTGTGGACCGGCAAAACCACTTGATGATAGGGAAGCGATTCCCGAAAATAGGGGTCGGGTTGAAACAGGAAAATCGCTACTAAGGCCTAAAACACGACGTTTTAGCCGGCCGCTGAAAAGCGCTGCCTTAGTTTAAGCCGACGACTCCGAAGGAATTATTTACGTAATAATAGATTAATTGAAAATTATAAATGAGCAATTCTATGATATATGATATTTTTACCAAGGAATTTAGAGAAAAAAACTATAACCCGAAGAGTGAAATATATACTGGCGCGGGTTCTGATTTTGAAGTCAGAGAGGGAAGGTGTGAGGATATTTTACCAACAATAGCAGATAGTTCGGTCCATTGTTTTATTATAGATCCCCCTTACGGAGTTAAGATGGAAACTTGGGACGATGATATGCCGTCCATAGACATTTGGAATCTTTGCTACGACAAGCTTAAGCCTGGTGGACATATCGCCATTTTTTGTCAGCCATCTATGGTACCGTTACTGTGCCTAAGAATGTCACAAGCCCAATTTGAGTTTAGGGATCAGGTGGTGTGGTGTGGACAGGGTACTCATATTAAGGGTTTCAGGACGGAGGATGAAGCTTACGGTAGTAAATTACGTAACGTCTACAACCCAATTTTAATATATAGGAAGAAGCTTGATGGTTCTGAATTAAACAACTGGAATTTATATAAAACAAATCTTCTAAATTTAGAAGAATCCCGTCAGACATATAAAGGAGACCATAGCTCTATAATAAAAAGGTTCGAAAATACCGGCGAGATGCATATGCAGTCTGATATTAAGAGTAATACATTTAAAAAATTAGGTCGAAAGGGCTGGGTTCCTTCTGCCAGGGGTGCACTTCCTACCAATGTTCAGTATTGTCCTAGAGCTTCCAGTCAAGAAAAAACAGCTAATGGTTTGGTTGAAAATACGCACGTTTCTGTCAAGCCCTTAGGTATTTTAGTTTGGTTGGTTCGGTTGCTAACAAGTGGCCCAAACCAACTAGTAGTAGATATTTACTGCGGCACTGGATCTTTAGGCGTAGCTTGTCGTAGACTAAATAGAAAATTTTTGGGGATAGAAATGGATTCAAAAAATGTTGAAATAGCCAAACTTAGAATTAAACACACTTTTGATTTGGATATAAAGTATTTTAATAATGTGAGGCCAGTATGATGTACTACCGTAATTTTGTAACTATAGATACACCAAAGGAAGAACGAAGCCGTTTAAATATAGGGCCCATCTATAATAATTCAGTACGATGTCATTTATGTGGAGAAGTAATTCGTTCTACAAATAGACACGATTACAGGTCCTGTGCTTGCGGTGCAGTTTCAGTAGACGGAGGAAGTTGGTATTTAAGACGATGTGGTAATCCTTTAGATTATACGGAATTAAGTGAGAACTTTAATGATAGATAACATAGAAAAAGAAAAGAATGGTAATGGTTTGGATAAGCCCTTAGTGGATTTGTTAGATACAGGTTACCCTTTATTGCAGAGGTTACGTGAGCAGGCTCCTGGGACATATAAGCATTCACAAAGCCTTATGTCCTTAGTAGAGAGTATTAGTATTGAATTAGGTTTAGATATTCAAAAGATGAAGGTAGCTGCCTTATATCATGACTGCGGAAAAATAAATGCGCCAAGAATGTTCAGTGAGAATCAATTGGACGGAGAGGACCCATATGTCGAGCTCGATCCGTGGTTAGGTTCACAGATTATTCGAAGCCATGTCGCCGACACAGTTAATATTTTAATAAATGATCATAACTTTCCCAGGGATCTTATTGAAATAATAAGTCAGCACCATGGGCGTGGTTTGATGCAATATTTTTATGTGAAAGCAGGTGAAAAAGAAGAAGATCTAGAGAGATTTAGTCATAAAGGAACACGGCCTAAAACTATAGAGGCCATGGTATTGATGATAGCTGATAAAGTAGAAGCTACGTCTAGGTCTTTGTTTCAAACTAATAAGTTGGACCCAAAGCAGGTAATAGAAAGCACCATTACAAATTTACTTGATACTGGAGAATTGGATGAAGTTAGTATAAAGTTGGGAGATCTTAAAAAGATTAAAGAGGCTCTTGCTAGAGAGCTGATGGGGACTTATCAACGCCGTGTAGAGTATCCAAAATTGAAGGGTAAAAAAGAAGAAGACAATTAAACAGGAGTACAAAAACTATGACAATGCCTAAAAGGGGTAGAAGAAAAATAATAATTAATGGTAAAACTTATTACTACAAAATAAGCCATTCTTGTAAATGTAAATATTATTGTGAATGTTATTATCTGGAGGACTGTTATATAGCGGTTGTTATAGAAAAACCAGATGGTACTTTTTTAACTCATAAGATTTACGGGAAAAGCAAAGACAGTGAATTTACACCAAAAGACATCAAAAATTTAATAGGGAGCGAAGAAAGTAATGGGGATTGAGTTAATAGTGGGTTTAGTGGTTGGTACATTAGGTATAGTTGTGGGTGTTTTGTTGTATTATGTTAATGCAAAAGAGTGGCGTGAATTGTTAGATCAGCGCCAGAAGAAATATAACGACGAGCTTAGTTTTAGAAAAAGCTCGGAGGTAAGGCTTGGTAAAATTGGTGAAAGCTTGGCGCCGTTTCTTACAGCTTGGCCGTATGATCCAGGTAATTTTAGGTTTTTAGGAAATCCAGTGGACGGAATACAAATAAACGACGATGCTATAATATTAGTAGAAATTAAAACCGGCCATTCTCGCTTGAGTAAAAGCCAGCAACGAGCTAAACAATTAGTAAAGGAAGGCAAAGTGTATTTTGAAACATTTAGAATATCAGAAAATGGATGTGAGCTAAAAAGAGAAGATAAAGTAAAGCAAACTATTTGATTTGGGCATGACGGGGGTTTATAAAAATGCATACTAATAATAGAGATATGAGAATTATATCAGGATCAGCTAATCCTAAACTTGCAGAAACTGTTTGTTTGCAACTACCTAACTGTGGCGGGTTATCAAAAGTTTTTATAGGCACGTTTTCGGATGGAGAAAGCCAAATAGAGATATATGACACAATGCGCGGTATGGATGTGTTTGTCATACAACCAACCTGTAAGATGGCCAACCACAATGTACTGGAATTGTGTCTTATTTTGGATGCGCTAAAAAGATCTAATTGCTGGAGAGTAACAGCAGTAATACCGTATTATGGGTACGCACGACAAGATAGAAAAGTAAAATCGCAGGTACCAATTAGTGCTAAGGCAGTAGCTAATTTGATATCAGTCTCCGGGATAGATAGAATTATTACTATAGATCTGCACTCAGGGCAAACACAAGGTTTTTTTGATATACCTGTAGATAATTTATACGCTTCTGGTATTTTTATTAAACAAATAAAAGAAAATTATTCCGCTGATGATATTGTCGTTGTTTCTCCAGATGCCGGCGGTACTAATAGAGCAAAAGCGTATGCTAAGCGACTGAATTGTGGTATGGCTATAGTATATAAGAAAAGAAAAGGTCCAGGCCAAATAGAAGATATGACATTAATTGGTGATGTTAGTGGAAAAACAGTTATAATGTTAGATGATATGATAGACAGTGCTGGAACTCTATGTGGTGCCTCTGAAGTAGTTTGGGAAGCTGGAGCTACTGATATAGTAGCCTATGCAACTCACCCAGTCTTAACCGGCACTTCTGTGACCAAGATAAACAACTCAAAATTTTCTAAAGTATATGTTACTGATACTATACCGCTAAATAAATATGCTGTCGCTAGTGGTAAAATAGAGATTATTTCTATAGCTCCATTACTAGCAAGTGCTATAAAAAATGTACATGAAGAAACTTCAGTCGGTAATTTATTTGAAGAGTAAAAAAAATAATTACATTTTATTGATTGTTTAATTAAAGGGCGCACGGTCGGCGCCCTTTTTTTATTGCAATTAACTAACCTAATTATAATTGGAAGGCTTGATTTTGATTTTCACAAAAAACAACAAAACTTAAAAAGGAGAAAATTTAAAATGGGAAGCCGAAGTCTAATTAAACAACATGTACAAATAGATGGATCTGGTGCCTTTACCCCCAGTACACCTGTAGCTTATGCAGAACTAACAGGTAGGCCTTATGAAAGTAACCTAACATTTACTGTTACTTCTGGATCCAACATCATAGGATGTCCAGCATCGCTGAGCTCTGAAGAGGTAGGTAATTATATAGTTGTTGTAGATTCTGTTGCGAATGGAGTTTATTATATTTCTAGTATAGACGGTAGCAATGCAACAGTTACGCCAACTCCTACCGAGACCGCCGCTGCCGCCGGAGGAAGCAAGCATTATTTTAAGAACCTAGAGGATGATTTAAATTACATTAGGGCGATGCTCTATAATATCTCTGGTGAAGAAGCTACTTGGCACACTATACCAGGAACGTCCATGTATAGTATGGCATTGACTTTAAATACACTGTCTGAAACAGACACAACGTTAGATGGAAAAATCGATACTACTTCTGGGACATTACAGGCAGCTATTGATAATAAGGCAGACTCCGGACACGATCATAGTGGAGTGTACTCTCCTGTAGGCCATGACCATGACTCAAGCTATTATACAAAGAATGAAGTTGATACTCTTTCTGGCACTCTACAATCTGAAATAGACTATACCCAGATTGGTGCTGGACTAAACACAGATGGTACTTATACTGCTCCAACATATCCTAATACCTACTTATCTGAATCTACAAGTATAAAAGATGCCACTGAAATTTTAGATCAAACTATTTATACATTGGTTAGCGGGGCACCAGCCCTTCTAGATACAATAAATGAACTAGCTGATGCTTTAGGCGACGATCCTAATTTTGCTGTAAGTACATTAAGCGGTATTGCTGCTAATACGGACGAGATCAACCTTATTGAGGCGGCTATAGGGTTGAACACCGATGGTACTTTTAGTCCTTTTTCTAGTACAAATTATCTTGATACCGCTACTACTATAAGCGGGGCTTTAGAAGACTTAGATACCGCTCTTGCTGGTAAATCTGACTCTGGGCATGACCATAGTGGGGTGTATTCACCTGTAGGGCATGACCATGACTCAAGTTATTACACAAAAAACGAGATCGACACTCTTTCTGGAACACTACAGTCTGAAATAGATGGAAAAGCAGATTCTGGGCATGATCACAGTGGGGTATACTCACCGGTAGGTCACGACCATGATTCTTCGTACGCCAATATATCTGTTGAATCAGAATTAGATACTACTCAAGTAGGGGCAGGTTTGACCTCTAGTGGGACGTATTCTCCTGATATGAGCACTAATTACATAAGTGCTGCTACATCCTTAGCAAATGCTGATAGTTTATTGGATGATCAGATTAAAATAAATGCTGATAATATTGCTGCACTGTCTGGAACTTTAGATGGTCAAATAACCGCTATAGATACATTTAAATATTTTACAGATGGAACAGATATAATTACTGCTGACGGAAATGAAGATACATTAAATCTAGAAGGCGCAGGAAATATTACCTTATATCTTGATTCTGGGACACAAACAGTAACCATTAGTGGTACTGTTACAGAGATGGTCAGTACTAATCTTGTCTTTACTACGGTAAGTGGTGTTGGCGATGTTTGGGAATCTACACTAGATGACTTTACAATTGTTCCTGATGGATTACAGGTATTTTATAATGGGGTTAAACAGAGAGATAATACAGACTATTATACAGCTTCAATTGTTTCTGGTAAACTAAGAGTTCAATTTACCTTCGAAACTATAGCAGATAATTGGGTTAATGCTATATATAACCAGCCAGCAGCCGCTTCTGGGCTAAAGCCTTGGATATTAAAAACCAGTAATTATACTGCCTCAAATGGTGATAGAATAATAATAGATACAACGGTTGGAGGTTCCTTTACTGTTACTCTTCCTGCTTCACCATCTATGGGCAATGAGGTATGCTTTTTGGATGGTGGGTCTTATTGTACTACTAGTGGTGTTACGGTAGCTAGAAATGGGTCTAATATAATGGGTACTGCTGAAGATATGTCTATCGATACCGATGATGCTTCTTTTTCTTTGGTCTATTACAATACTAGTAAAGGGTGGAGATTAAACGATTAATATAATATGGTTATAATAAAAACCGCAGAAGAAATAGAAAAGATAAGTATTAGTGCTAGGCTTGTAGCTACTGCATTACAATTAATTAAATTAGAAGCTAAACCTGGCACTAGTACTTTAAAATTAAATAAATTAGCTGAAGAGTTTGTTTATGATAATGATGCTACTCCCTCATTTAAGGGGTATAGGGGGTTTCCGTATTCTATTTGTTCTAGTAGAAATGATGAAGTGGTTCATGGATTTCCCTCTGACATTCCGCTAGAAAGTGGTACGTTATTAAGTATTGATTTTGGTGTATTAAAAAACGGCTATCATGGGGATGCTGCAATAACTTTTGGTGTAGGAAGGCTCAGTACTCAAGTAGAGAAGCTAAAAAGAATTACTGAGGAGTGCCTATATAGAGGAATAGAGCAAGCTGTACCTGGTAACAGGGTTGGCGATATTTCGTATGCTATACAAACACACGCTGAAAATAATAAATTTGGTGTAGTTAGACATTTTGTTGGACACGGTATAGGGCGATCTTTACATGAAAAACCGCAAATACCAAATGTTGGGCAAGCAGCGAAGGGCTTATTACTAAAAGAGGGAATGGTACTAGCTATAGAACCAATGCTTACATTAGGTACCCATGAGATAAAGACCATGCTAGATGGGTGGACTGTAAAAACTAAAGACGGAAGCTATGCTGCTCACTTTGAGCATACAATAGTAGTAACAAAATACAACCCGAAAATACTTAGTTTAATATAGTAATGTGAGGAGGGATAAAGCTAAATGTTAAAATTGTCTAATTTTATTACTGGTACTAGTCTTGGGAACGTTAACACACAAAATACCAGCTCATATCAGTTTGTACTTGAGGATAAAGATGGTGTGGTTGTTTTGAATAACCCAACTACAATATCGGTTACAGTTCCAGCAAACTCTACTGTTGCTTTTTCTGTTAAAACCTGTATTGATGTTATTCAGGCCGGCAATGGTGGTTTAACTTTTTCAGCGGCTAACGGTGTAACAATTAAATCTAGGGCCAATAGTTACTCAACTAATACTCAATACAGTAAAGTGTCTTTAGTACAATCTTCAATTGACACTTGGTATTTAACCGGGGATATAGTTTATATAGCGCCCATGGGCTCAAGAGCGGTATTTGTGGGTGGTAATTCAGGAACGGTACTGGATTATATAACAATAGAAACACTAGGCAATGCGACCTATTTTGGGGAGCTTACTATGTATAGATATTCTGCCGTTGCAGCGTCTTCAACTACTAGGCTTATAGCTGGGGGAGGTTTTGGTACTACCTACTCTTCTGTTGCCGACTACATAACAATAGCGACTCTTGGTAATGCTGTAGATTTTGGTACGTTAACTGTGAGTAGAAGTCAGCTATCATCGGCTTCTAATTCTACAAGAGCTCTTTTTGCTGGAGGATATACAGGCTCCAATTCAAATGTAATTGACTATATAACTATAGCATCAACAGGAAATGCTATAGATTTTGGGGATCTAACTGCTGCTAGAAGTAGACTTACTTCAGGGGGAGCGGCTTCTCCAACTAGGGCTTTATTTGGAGGAGGCTGGACAACGTTATCTGTTATAAATATTGACTACATGACAATAGCATCTACTGGAAATGCTTTAAATTTTGGTAACTTGTCTGTAATACGTAGTTACACTGCGGCTACGTCTTCGTCTACTAGAGCTATATTTGCTGGAGGAACTAATAGTGTACCGACGTTGTCTAATGTAATTGATTATGTAACTATAGCATCAACAGGAAATGCCACAGATTTTGGGGATTTATCGGTTGCTAGAGAAAATGGAGGTGCAGTATCTTCTAATACAAGAGCTCTTTTTGCTGGAGGATATACAGGCTCCAATTCAAATGTAATTGACTATGTAACTATTTCTTCAACAGGAAATGCCACAGATTTTGGGGATTTATCGGTTGCTAGGAGTTTTTCTTCAGGGGCGTCTTCAAACCATGGTGGACTACAAGTTTAAATAATTTATTAAAAAAATGTAGGAGAATAGAAATGTCTAAATTATCAGACCACATACTAAATACGATCAGAGCTTATAATCAAATAGCAACTACTCCTGCTTTTGCGGATGCTGCACCTACTATTAACGCACAAACAGGAACTACCTACCAGTTTGTATTAACAGACAAAAAGGTAACATTGAATAATGCTAGTCCTGTTACTGTTACTGTTCCTGCTAATGATACTGTTGCTTTCCCTATAGGAGATACACAAATAGATGTAATCCAAAAGGGTGCTGGAAAGGTTACGTTTGCTGCTGCTGGTGGTGTAACTATTAACTCACAGGCAGGAAACTTATCAATAGCTGCTCAATATGTAGGCGTAACTTTAGTAAAAGAAGGTACAAACACATGGTACTTACTTGGTAATCTTATATCATAAGGAGTGATATATATATGTTTACTATTGGGTTTATTTCTTATAGTAGTGTTGCAACAAGAGCATTGTTTGCTGGGGGATTTGTATCTTCTAATTCAAAGGTTATTGACTATGGTAATATTGAGAGTTTAGCTAATTTAACTACGTTTGGGAATTTAACAATTGCAAGAACCGGTTTGGCCTCATCTGGGTCATCGACAAGAGCATTGTTTGGTGGAGGAACCACAGGGTCAAACTCAAATATTATTGACTATGTTACTATCGCATCTACTGGTAATGCCGTAGATTTTGGTGATTTAACTGTGGCAAGAACTAATTTGTCTGCTACAAGTACAGGGCATGGGGGCCTTCAGTAGCTATATAATATGAGATCACTAATAAGTGAAAATCAAATAGTAGACGAAGATTTTCTATCGGAGGAAGAGTTTGCTGTTGCTTCAGGAACTATACAGTCACAAATTACAAGTAGTGCAATTAATATAAGTTCTAATACATCAGCAATTTTATTATTGGATGACAAAGTAGATACTATTTCTGGGACATTAAGATCTACTCTTTTGCCGGCCGGAGAAAATGAAATAGTATACTCGTCTGATATAACAATAGATTGGTCAGGATCAGCTACTAAATATTTGACTTTAGAGGGAAATCCAGATATAACTTTCGAAAATACTGTAAATGGTATGGTATATAGACTTTTACTTATACAGGACTCTGTAGGTAGCCGTATTCCTACTTGGAGTGATACAATAAGATGGGGAGGAGGATCACAAAAGGCACTGACTACTGCTAGCGGATCCATAGACGTGGTGACTATTCTACGATCAAATAGTTTATACCTGTGCGATATTGCTACTGGTTTTTAGGTTATTTATATGACTATTTATTATATAGACCACACACTTGGAAATGATACTAATGACGGCTCGGAATGGGGAGATAGTACGGCTTGGAAAACATTGGCTTTAGGAGCCACTGCCGCCAGACTAGTGTCCGGAGATGAAGTACGAGTTGCCAAAACGCCTGATCCTACACTGGTTGGGACATGCTCATGGAGCAATCAATCAGACACTATAACTCTGCCTTCTGTCCTTACCAAAAATGTAGAGGTGGAAGGCACCACCTGGACAGCTTCCGACAACGTGACTTGCGGGACTAACGTAAGTAGAAAAATTGGTTCTTATGCTTCACAGTTTGCGATTGGTGCTGGATTTACAACAGGTAAAGTTGCATACAAGACATTGGGATCGGTTCAAGACTTTTCAGGGTATCAACAATTAAGTTTTTGGTTGACGGCTGTAAATGCTGCCATCGCAGCAAATGTCTTAAAAGTATGTTTATGCTCTGATACTACTGGTGATACGATAGTTGATTCCTTTATAATCCCTGTAACTCCTGGTGGGGGTTATGCTTATAATATTACTATTGACAAAGGCTCGGCATTAGGCTCTTCAATTCAATCTGTTACCATTTATGCTGATAGCGATCCAGGAACAGTCACTTTCAGTTTATCTTGCATAATAGCCTGCAAGGCGGCTTCTTCTGCTGACAGTATCACCCTTTCAAGTTTGATAAGTAAAAGTTCTAACGCTATAGTTGGGGCGAACGATGATGGCTGGTATGGAATAAAGTCCATAAATGGAACAACTCTTATTCTTGACATAAACCCAGGATACTTTAATAGCGTACCACTTCGTTCTTATTTCGGAACAACTGAATCTGTTTCTACTTACAAAAGAGAACCGGTAAAAGTTATAGCCGCAGAAGTATTCAATGAGGCAGGGGTAACCTATACGGGTGGATACAATACTTCATCTGGAGTCGTTGATGGCGAAACCTTTATAGAACTTCATTCTTATTGGTCTTGCAATATCAGTGTTGCTGATGTGACTATATCTGGATTTTCTTTTGTTAGAGGGAATTATGGCTTTTATGAATATCCCGGATGTACTGGAACAATAAATATCGGTAGTATTTCAAATTGCTCTACAGCATTGTATGCAACAGGAAACACAGCATCCTTGACAACGAATGTTAAATGTCTAAATAACAATGTTTCTGGATTATATCTTCAAGGAAAATTCAACACTATTAATATAGATACTGTCAAAAATAGTACAACATCCAACGCACAAACATCAAGTGCGTCACAAAATGCAATAAATATCGGAAAAATATACAATGGTGCTGGAAGTGGACTGCAAGTGGCCAGTAGCTGGTCAAACACGATAACAGTGAACAATGCTGAATATAACACCGCAAATGGTATTTTATTCAATAGTGCTTGTAATAATGTAGCAACGATTGGTACAGCTAATTTCAACACTCAGTCTGGTTTGTCATTCCAAAATGCTTTGGATAATGTTGTTACGGCTACAGACCTTTCCTATAACTATGCGTATGCGATTTATTTCGGCAGTGTGTCAGCAAATAATATTGTGAAAGGATTTGATGCTCATAGTAACGTGTCAGGCGTATTCAATGTAATCGCTGGTGCAATTGGAAATCGTCTTTATAATTGGACTACCAATCAAGCAACCATAGGCGTTTTTGCTACTCCTGCACCATATATTCAAAAGGTGTTCAGTGGAAAAGAAAACAATGATCAACTAGATTCTAAAATTTATCTTCCAGACAGTCGCATTGCTCGAACAGATAATTCAATTCGTTATACGGCGTCCGATGTGTCCTGGAAAATTCCTTCAGGGTGGACTTCGTATTGTCCATTTCTATTTTCTATAGCAAAAATTGCATGTGCTGCCAATGCTCAGGTGACTGTTTCGGCTTATTTACGAAGAGATAGCATAAACGTCACCTCATCACTTTTATGTCAAAAAGGACAAATTGCTGGCGTATCATCAGATGTTCGCAGTACGATCAGCGTTGACGCAGATACGTGGCAACAGATAACCCTGCAATTTACCCCTACTGAAGAAGGGGTTGTTGAAATATTTGTTGAAGTTTATGGGGGAGCTACTACTAATAATACATGGATAGATGATATTTCCATCTCGCAAGAATAGGAGAGTAAGGCATGTTTACAATAATATCAAAGGAGCAAGATGTGTCAGGTAAATGGATTGTTCAGACACAGATAGACAGTTATTCAAACCAATCCTTCTCTTTTAGTAATGACCCCTCTACTGAGATAATGACTTTAGCAGTAGAAGCTTATATTCTTGTTAGACAAATAGAAGTACTTCAAGGAGACTTGGTTTCAAAAAATCAGGAATTAGAAGATGCCATTACCAACCAATAGTGATATTTATACTATGAAGTTCAGCTTTATTGGTGAGCCTTCTGTGCAAGTTACTGCAAAGTCTTCATTAAATCCAGGCTTATTAAGCTACTCGTTTATTGGAGAACCTTTTGTTCCATATGGAACAGGAGGATCTGGACCAGTTGTAGTTCCAGGCAGTTTATTTTTTTGTCACGGATAGATTGTAAATTTCCTAGACACCCTTTTAACTTCGGTTCATTAGAAAAGAAAACGACTCTTTTAAAAAAAACTAAAGGACTAAGACTAAAGAACTAAAAATTAAAGAAAGGACTAAAACTCAATGCTAGAACAATGGTTTACTAAAGAAGGAATTGCCATAATTTTTGCAGGAATCAGTACACTAGGAATCTTAGTTTTTAAGGAAACCATCCAAAGTTTAGTTAGTAGTATATGGTTCCGGATCAATTCTAAATTTGAGGAAGGGGATTTGGTAGTAATAGATGATAAAGAAGCAGTAATCAATAAAGTAGGATTACTTGAAACTACATTTTCCTACGTTAACGATGTGCTTTACAAGGAAGGGGAATGTAGTAAACGAAAAAAACTGTGGCGGGTAGTACCCAATGACCGTATAAAGTTTTTAAAAATTGAAATTATAGTGCATCAAGGTGTCTAGTACTTTTCTATATACAGTATGTAGAAACTGTGCACATTATAGATGGATAGGCCATCCACATTGTGATATCTTTGAACAAAGCGCAGTATACTTTAATCAAGGAAAAGAAAAATGTGACCACTTTAAAGAAAAGAAAGAGACTAGTAATTAATAGAATTTTTTTTCACTACTCTATTCTAAACTGTTTCAATAAGGTTTCATGTGGAACGTTTAGTATATGGTATCTACCTTCGCTATATACTGTATATCCGTTACCGTACAAGAATTTTTTAAATCCGAATTTTCAAACTTTTGACAAAAAAAGTTTGAAAATTCGGATTTGATACTCCTTCTTTTATAAATACTTTTTCTGTGTGTAAATTGAATTTTACAGGAACTAGGCCTTTATCGTATTTGGCATAAGTAATTAGATACTGCTGGTCGGCTATTTCTCCACTACCAAGAAAAAAGTTTCCATAAAGTCCTTTTTCGTCCCTTAACGATACAATTGGTATTTCTTGTGAAAGTGAGTCAATTTTTTCACAATGACCACCTATGATACCAGATAGTCCAAGTAGAACTAGTTGACTAATAGTTACAAGTAGTAGCATTTCTAAAAAATCCATTTTTCTAAACTTTTTTGAATAAATAAAGAGCGCTAAAAAAGATAAAACAATTATTATCAGTACTCCAGGCATATACTACTCCTTTCATTAATATAAAAGTTAGCGAGATGTTAGTTCTAAGTTTCTATCAGTAATAAGTACGCCATTATTATGATCTACCTCGTGTTGTATTGTGAAGCTTCCATTACTTCTGTTAAATATTTGGATATATTTTTTACCATTTAAATCATACCAACAAACTTTAACTTCTTTATAGCGTCGTACTTTTATAGTATTTTTAAGTCTTATAGAACCGCAGTTAGAGTCAGTTATTTCAGTTTCTTTTAGATATTGTAATATTTTCGGATTTATCATTAATATAATTTTTTTATTGTCTTTCGACCTGTTTAAGAAAAAGGCAATTATATTAAAAGGCACTGCACAGTTAGCTCCTGACATTCCGTGTGGTTTTTTGTAATCACAGTAATCTGTTTTTAGTCTTTTTATAATTAGTTCACAAGCACTACGTATTAAAGCTGAGTAGTCTGAAGATTTTGTTAATAGTCTTATATTGACTGGAAGAAGTTTAGATTTTAGGTAAACCAGGTCATGTTCTTTACAGGATGCCCACGTTAAACAGTCATCTACTTTTTCTTTCACTTTATTCCTCCTGTACTGATTATTCCTCTTTTTTTAAATGACCATTCATTAAAACCATGCATATCTCTTTTTATTTCATCTGAGAACTCTGGTGTTTTTTGATAGCCCGTGGCAAGTTCATTTAAAAGATACATTTCTATTTGTTGATATGTTTGATAAGGATTAATAATTCTTTGAAAATTAATATTAGCTAGTTTTGGGTTAGTTGTAAGTATAATGTGCCGAATATTAGTATGTTCAAGTATAAAGATGGGTGTTTGTAGTTTTAGGAAGATATCGTTTAATTTTGCTGTAGCATTAAATTCGATTTTCCAGGCGTCTACTGTTTCTTTTTCAAATTTTTTACCAAACAAACAAGATACTCTATTGTCTAAATGGCTGTGCATTTTTTTAAATTCATCAATATCTATATAAGCTGTGGGTCTAATACAGTTTTCTTTGAAGATAAGGAAAATGGGAATTAATACACCACAAAACCCTACTATTTTATACATAAAAAAATTAGGTTTATATAAATTATTAGTACTACTTATTCTAGGTTTTGGTAGTTCTTGCAGAGTTTTTTGAAGCCATATAGTTTGTTCTTTGTTAATAGTAAGTTTTTTTGTTTCATCCAACAGTATTTCTGTTGTTTTTCTTTCCCATACTGGTGTTTGGGAAAAAGCTATAGAATCATAATAATCTTTAAACTTACTTATTATCTTCATACTGTTTTTTTTATCTCTAAAATTTTAATCTGCGCCACATTTAAAATTACAGACACAACAACAAAAGTCACCTCGACCACATAAATCTATCCAGGAATGCATGTAATATTTTGTATAATACCTTCTTCTAGTACTAATGTTATTTTAGTTAATTTTTTCATAATTTTACCTCATAACAAAAGGTGGTTTATAACTCCAACAATATGGGCCTTGAGGAACTTCTATCGGATAAGCTACCGTTATTTTTGACATATCATTTTTTCTCCAAAATGAGGAGTCTGCCTACTCCTCATTTAGTTTTTACTTACTTGCTACTCGTCTTACTTCTTCAAAGGTATATTCTTTCGTAAGAATACCATTTTCAAAAACGGTAACAAGTGCTTCCTTTCTACCATGTGCATTGCTCTCTAAATCGGTAGTAAAACCTCCATCATCCTCGTGGTAAAGCATTAGTCTACCTTTCTTGCTGTTTTTGCCAGGGTCAGTTATCGGTTGTTTAAACACATCGATCCAAGCACCGTTTACTAAAATAGCACTACATTTCATGGCAAATTTTTGGGTGTCTCTATCTATTTGCTGTAACAACGCGCCACCCATACCAAAAGCTACATTTTCAGCAGAAAAGCCATGTACTTTTAATGTTTCGAGAATACCCCAAATAGTCTTTTTGTTTATACCGTCACCTTGAATCACCCTCACATTTTTAAGTATTTTATACCCTTTATTGTTAATAGTATATCCAAACTTTTCAGAAAGTATTTTTACTACGTCTCTTACTACATTAATAGGGTTACCACTGTCGGGCCGAATAATGACAGTAGCCCCAGAAGCGATTACCTCTTGTTTTAGTTGCTCACCCCAGAGCTTTTCGGCTGCGTTGTAGATATTATAGCTATCAGAAACAACAGCTACTAAAGTTCCTGGTTTAGCAAAAAGCTTAAGCATTTTTCTGTATGCCTCTACTTCTCCCTCTTTACCATAGACAGTTATAGTGCTATGTTCTGCTGCTGGGATACTGAAACCTGCCATTTGAACATTATAGTATTTGTTGGCAAATAAAACACCAGTAACAGTATCGGAGCCCATAAAGTTTACTAGATGAGCCATACCTCCTATACCAGCACTTTCAAAAGAACTGACACCGCGGGATCCAAAATCGTGGAGCTTAAACATAATTTGCCCAGCAGTGTCATCAGCCGTCTCATCAAGATACCCTTTGATTACTTGTTTACACTCATAGGAATTTGTGGCTACTGTAGTAGGATACCATATTGCTCGAAGCAGTGACGTTTCTACATAAGAAACCAACCATGCGCATTTTTTATCAGTTGCTTCTACTGACACCAAAATATTACTAGTTGGTACTAGAGAGCCTTCTTTTACTGCCTTAATCTTGATTGGCAAAAACCCCTTATGTTTTTCGAGTATATACTGCCAACCTTCTCTATTAAAAGGCTCACCATGAATTTTCCAAAATACTTCTGCTTCATCAATCATCTGCCTGGTGACCGGTTTAACCAAATACTCTTTTATGAAGTACTGAAGGCCAAAAAAGAGAGTTTTTTTATATCTACCGCCCCTACTTTCGATATAAGAAAACTTATTTTCTGTTCCGTCTGGATCCTGTAACCAGTGAGAGGCTTTATAACTGTCCGTGTTTAAAATAATGTTTTTGCTCATAGTGGAAATCCTCCATAATGATGTTAATAATTACTCACCGTCTATCGGTAAGCGTTAGTCTACACTCTACCCAAGAAATAAAAAATGATGTCAGCATGATCTTCAAAAATCTGATTACGTAGCCCTTTCAAATCTGCTATAGGTATCCATAATGCTTTAGCTGCGTCATCTCCTCCTTTTACTGGATGCAGTTCCCCATTTGCTAATTCTATTAAATAAGCATCTGTTAGTGTTCTACCCCTTAAACTTCTATCAGGATGATCAAATAATTTATTTGCTTTTATCGAGCCCCGTAAAACAGGTACCGGAACCTTAAGTTTTGTTTCTTCTCTTAATTCCCTTAACATAGCCTCTATGGTAGTTTCTTTTTGGTTTATAAACCCACCAGGTAGCGCCAAGTTGCCTTTACCTGGCATAGCTTTTCTCCTAACCATTAATACGTGACCCGACTGAACTACTACTGCGTCAACTGTTACAAAAGTAGGAGCATAAGGAGCTTTTGTCCAAGCTTGTTTATATTTTTGAACATAATCATATTCTCTTTGAAGTAATTTAAATTCTTCTGTTTCTTTAAATCTTACTAAACAATTTAGTGTAGTGTTAGTTAACATATTAGCTACAGAAGTAAGATTCTTACTTTCAAACAGACACGCTCTGATGTCTGTAGCATTTATTAGTTTTTTATTTTGTGTTTCTACTGTAATTTCTGTTTTAATACTGTGTATTAGTTCCCATTGAGGAAACATGTCCAAATAGTATGAGCTTTGGTCTTTTTTAAATCCTATGATTCCAATTTTAGCTTTAGGGTCATATACAAAAGCTTTAACTCTTTGTTGTATTTCTTCTGCCCATCGCTGATCGTTATACATATAATCATATGAAAACGTTAAGATAATTCTTGCACGATCTATATCAACTAAATCATCAAGAACCATGTTCCATCTTTCTTGGACAGTGAATGGGTTTTTGATTGTTCGTGGCTGATAAGCAGAACCGCAAATAATAATTATACTATCCGCAATCTCTAAAGCTTGCCTAATAATACGAGTGTGACCAACATGGACTGGCTGAAATCTACCAATGAATACTACATGACTAAATTTTCTTGACATAAGAAATCCTCCTATGTTATGGTTGCGATAAAAGTCTATCTTTTATCTATCTCTTACAGAGGTTAGTTAATTATTACTTCATCAGTTTAAAAGCCTATCTAAAAAATTATCATATACCTTTCCGCCATCTTCATTATTTTACCTTGAATAATTATCAAGGTAACCACCAGGCGTAACGTAAGCTATAAAATTACCATTTTTAAAGCATACTTCTTCTGCTGGAATTTTACCCTCTTTGACGGCTACTTGAAAAGATTGAGCAATAAGGAAGTTTGAGATATGCACTTCGTAGTCCGGGATGGATTTTTTAATTTTGAAATACATCTTAATGGTTTGATTTACAAAATCCTCTACTTCACTATCAGGAAGAACTTTTCCACTTTTATCCATAAAATTTATTGTTAACATTTTTAGCATTCCTCACATATACAACACTCTGGGTTTCCTAAACCATCTTTTCGGCCTGAACCAAAACATCCGTGATTATGGTCTTGACAATCCGCACATTTTTTTCTTATTGTTTTTATCTTTCTTACTTTACCGGTACCTTTACAAAAAGAACATGTTTCATATGTTCCTGATTTTTTCTTTTCTTTCATTTCTTTAGCCTATTAGGTACTAATTGTTGATTCATCCAATGGTCGCTTGTTTGAACATGTGAGGACCGGACATACTTGGCCACGTTTTTATGAAAAGATTCATACATAAAACGAAAAGAGTTTCTTACAACATAACCTTCTTGTTTGGAAAAGTTAAGAGGTAAATTTAATAGTTTAGGCATTATTTCTTCCCAAGGCCCTTGCATAATAACTGGGACATGAGTAAGTCCTAATAGATTACACCATTCTATAGTTTCGTCGTAAGATAAACAGACGTTACCGTCCTCATCATCTTCCCAAATAGAAAATACTTCGAAGTAACTTGTTAAATCTGTGTAATAAATAGAATGTTTAGCAAAAAGATTTTCTCCACAAATTCTAAAACCTTGAGGGATTAAATGCCCTATTTCAGCTTGTAGTTGTTTTAATCTATGTCTAGATGGATGATCTTTTGAATCTATAGAGCGAGCATGAACTTTATCTGGATAAATAGTAGTGCATTCACCATCACGCTTTTCCGATACTACCACATACTGATCTTCAAAATGTTTTGTGTCTTTTAATATTTTATCATCACTGGTGGCACCAGGACTCCATGGTAAGTGGAAAGTTCTTGGATATTTATAGTACATTTATATTATTATCCATTTTTTACAGGTTTGTACCCATATTTTATAGCTTGTTCATATCTTAAAGCATTCTTTTGTTGTGCGTAGCTACTTTCTTCATTAGGGTCTATATATGATCCCCACTTAGTTTTTTCTAGTATATTTTTACCTCTAATCATCTTTTTAGGTAAGTGATCATATTTCTACTTCACAATCTTACAAGCTTCTTTTGCTTGTTCCCGTGTTATTGTCCCTTTCCCAGGCTTTAAACTGTACTTTTGTTTTTTACAAAATTTCCTTTTCAATTTCATTCTTTATTTCCCTCATAATCTTTGAGTGTGTTATGGTAATAAACTAATTCTTTTAATGCATGTATAATTTCATTTTCATGCCAAGTCGGTTTATCAAGGTTATGTTTACCGAAACAATTTTCATAAGAAAAAATATGGCCTTTATCTCTACAATCTCCATAACTAAATTCAAAATCTCGTTCTTGGTATGTTTTAAGTGATGGGGTTTTTATGTCTCTATCATCGCCCCAAGAAAACCACCCTGTAGGATTTTTTTCGGTTATTGTTACTCTGTAACCGCCATTTTTATTTTGTTTGGGCCAAACAGTTCGACATTTAAATTCCATTAAATCAGCATAGTAGACGCTAGAAAGAATATACAAGTATGTATTATCATCTCTACATATGCTACTATTTCTACCAACTAGTACTTTTTTATCTTTTGGGTTTTTAACTTTCTCTATCCAAATATGCATATCTAAGTCATTAAAAGTATAGCAGTTTTCTTCTGAAGTGTGTCCTTTTTCTGATAATACTTTCCAAACTTCAAGAAAAATAGGAATATGGTCTCTAACTAAAAGACTATAAAATCTACTTTTGGCCCACTCAAGCATTAAATCTCCCATGCCAGTAAAGTCTTCGCCCTTTTCCTTTCGCTGTTCTTCAGCAATATACAGACAATAAAGTAAATCACCTAATTCATTACAGCGATCCTTGAACGGCCAAGGTTTATTATACATATCTAAACCTCTACTAAGTGATCTTCTAATTTTATTGTAAAAGAAATAATAGCACTTCTTAAAACCATAGTTTCTCCGTCTTTGTACTTAAACATATACTGAGGAGAATTTTCTTCAAACCACCATTTATAAAATTCTACCCATGCTTTGAGTAATTCTTCTTTTGTGGTTATGTTTTTATTAAACAGGATATAAGGCTCACCATAAGATAATTGTATGTATATTGTTGCACAGTTAATTTTAGTATAGTCTTTTTTTCCAATCTTTATAATTTCAGTATAGTTTGGTTTAACTCCAGTAAGAAATGGAAGTACTTTATCTAATATTGTCATTATGCTATCTCCTCAGTGTCTACGAAGCTTTCGTCTTCCTTAGCATAACCCTCTAATAAACCGAAAGTATGTGATTTGGCTTTATAAAAATCTACTCCGCCTGAGTGTTCTACCCTTACCACACAGCCTTCTCTTATGTGGGATTGGTCTATCGTACTTGAGCCTTCCATAAGTGGGGTTACAAAGTTGAGTAGCTTTTCTGAATCGCCGTCGTAGATAAACTGTTCATATAATTCAGGGACATATTTAACCCCAAGTTCTTTGCATCTTTCTTTTACTTGCTCAAGAGGTAAATCAAACGCAATACCATCACCATTAATTATTGCTATACGATATACATAAACGTCACACGTGCCCTGTAAGCAGCCATACTTATAAACCATATGGGAGCCATACTGTTTACTCAATCGTTTATCCTTGAGCTTCTCTGTGGCTTGTGGAGTCATTATTTCTTTACCAGTGGTTGTAAAACCAACTACCTCATAAAAAATCTCCTCCCATTTGCGAAGTTTGCCTTCAAATGGCCGAGCAGCGTTTACACGAAAAGTTTCGTTTTCATAATATGACGGATGATCCAAGCTTTTTAAAACACATTTTCTAGTACCTAGAAAAGTACCAAACTTGGATTCAATCCGTGTGTCAGAAAAACCTTCTCCTGCCAGAAATCTACAAATTCGTTGAAAAGTATTTAACTTTATTTCTTTTTCGTCCGGAACATTTGCACTACGTTGACTGGTTCCATGTACTTTTTCACTTATTGACAGCTGCACTCCGACTGGAATGTGTCTAATTTCATGCTTAAGTTGTTTAGTTTCGGTGTGTTCTAGAAAATATGGATTTTTCTTTCTCAGTTTACCAGCCTTATTGCCCATAGCACGAATTGTCGCCGACGTAAAATATTTATTACAGATAGGAACATCATTAAGGGAATCAAACTGGTCGCCTTCTTTTAAAGTAGTAAGATCATAACCAGTAAAAGCAAAATATGAAATAGGACACCAAAATCCTTCTGATTTTTCTCCTCTAAAGTGCTGAGCTTTTACTCTCCTTGTTTTTCCAAAGTAGCCGCCAGCCCTTTTACCATTCTCATCAACACGCTCTACTAAATCATTTGCTAACGCAAAAGCTTCACTTAATTGCCCATCGGATCCAAAATAAACACCTAACTCACCATCGACTACATTTTTTCCAATTACTACTTGGTAGTTACCGGCTAAACCTAGCTGGATGTTGATGGCATTTGGGTGCTGCATTGTCTTTATACTACAAACTATAGCTTTATACATTGCTTAGTCCTCGCTCTACATTATATAAAAATGTAATTCTTCAGTGCGGGATAACCATTTATTAAGTTCAGCTAAATGTTTTTTTGCCGGCAACTGATCTCTATTTTTTCCTTCTTCCGTACTCCATGCCCTATTTAGAAATGATTTTACCCATTCCATGTATCTATATAGTATTCCTTTACTACCTCCATCGCCGTTAGAATAACACATATAGGTTATATATGTTGGAGTCTGCCATAAGTCTATTCCATCACATTTTAAATTCTTTGGTTTTGCTATTTCTTTTTTTTGTTTATTATTAAAACTAATACTTTCTAATTCGTCCGGGGATATATATATTGTTTCAAAGTTTTCCATGTTACTGTTCTCCTTCCTTCCATAACCTTTCTAAATCAAATGAAGATTTCCTAAAGCAAATGTCGTTATCTAACATAAGATAGCTGCTAACGATCTCTGGTTCATATAATGATATATTAAGTTTTTTATATTTATTTTCTGTTGATAATAAAAACGGGTACAACAAAGCACCAAAAGCCACGTTTTCTGGAAGATTACTTAAAAAAGAGTCAAATAGCTTGGTTAGCTCTGCTTCTGTGTTAACTTGTTTTGCTCGGCCCATACTTTGATATGGTAAAAGTACAAAATAGTCGATTAAACTACTATATTCACTAAATAATCTCCAAAACCTTTCAGTACTGTACGGTTCTCCTACCATTATGTGTAGATTAGTTCTTATTCCTGATTCAGTAAGAAGCTTTATTCCTCTTCTCCACACATTCTCTAAGTGTGGGTGGCATGATATCGCTACGCCCCCACAAACTTCTTTGGTTGTATTGATAATTTCTTCGGTTAAATGCATGGTATTAGTGGTATAGTTTGGTACTATCAGTAATTCTTTGAAGATCCTCAGCACTTTACAAAAATCAGGATGTAGTGTTGGCTCTCCTCCTCCGCCAAGTGCAACTTGAAACGGACGTTCATTTGTATCCATATGCCCAAACCAACCATCTATTTTAAAAATAACATCATCGTACAAAATACCATTACTAGTTGCACTGGTGTAGCAATACGGGCAATTACCAAAGCACTTTGTTCCTAAACTTATATCTACTATTTCTGGCCATTTAAGTCTAGTAATAGGTTTAGTTGGGTCAATCGCTATCCTCATAGTTTGTCCAGTTTTACTATTAAAAATAGCTTTATAGTTGTGTTCTTTGAACTCTCTTATTCTATAGTTTATCATTTTTTAACCTAAGTGTACTCTACCTGCATTAAAAACCGTCTCTATTAAATTAAAAAGCGGATATGGAATACTGTTAGTCTTACGGCTAGGGATTAATATTGATCCTATAAGTTGTTTTCTAAGTTTGTCTAGATTATTTATTTTCCAATCTCTTAAATAGACTTTGTATGCTGTTTTTACTTTTTTTCTAATCCTATCGTTGTGCTGTTCACTTTCTGCGTATGGATATCTTTCAACTAAATTGTATTTTGTTTTATACTCTTGTTCAAAATCATAAGCACCCTTTAGTAGTGCTATACCTAGAGCATGCCAACGCCAATGATAGTATAAATAGTCTACTACAGCTATATTAATAACTTCGTCTACGTTTTTTTCTGTAATTTTATATATATCACCAAAACAATCTTCAAATTCTCTAGGTTGTTCTATGCCTCTACAATATAAAGCCAATGCATCCATTAAAAACTGTTTAATGAATTTTAGGCTCTTTTTTGTGTCGCAAACAAACAACTCACTGCTTGAGTTGGTTATTATATCTAATATTGAATGAATATTTACAATGAGAATTTGTTTATTCATGATTTATTTCCTTCTTTTCTAGTTTAGTTTCCCCGTCGCAACTAAAACGATATGCTTGGTCAAAGACATTTCTAATTTCTTCTTTTTGTTTTTCTATGTTCCACTTAGCCCAAGCATCCCAGCCTATATTTTCTGATTTACATTTTGAACATACATATTTAATCTTTTCCATAAAACCCTCTTCTTAGTACCGATTTTTTACTACATTTGTGTGGTAAAACTACATTTATGTAGTTACATTTATGTAGTTTAATTTTTTACATTTTATATTATAATTAGTATATAGATATATATATATCAATAAATATTAGTAATTATATTTTTATTTCACGTTGGCACGTTCTTTGCTTATATTTAAGTAAGATTAATCAATATTGGAGGATCTCTTTATGAAGACTGCAACTGCTGAAAATATTATTTTAGAAGAAAAAAAAGAAACTGGTGTTACGGAAGTTTGTTTTGGTGCCATAATGGCAATCTCGGCTTTAGCTGGAATTTGGGCAGCCGTATCAATGCTTATCTCTTATTTCATTGGAGGCTAATAACATGTATGAAATTACTAAAGCTGTTATTAATTGTAGTTCTACCTTAGAACGAGAAAATATAACTTTTGATGTCGGTAACTCGACATTTGGAATTAGAATTATTATGGCCCTGTCTACTCTTGTTGGGGCTTGGGGAGTTGTTTGTTTAATTAATGGTTTAGTAATGTCAGAAAATATATCTAAAAATTTAATAACAGCTTTTACTGGAATGTAAGGGGGTAATGAAATGAAGAAATTACTTACTAATAGTTCTATTTTTGTTGGAAGTATCGCAGGTATATGGGCAGCTACATCAATCCTGTCTGGATTGGCCGTGGTTGACTGGAGTATGTCTGAGTTTATAAGACAATATCTAGTGTCTATTGGTCTTATTAGAGATTTTAATACTTTTTCAGATTTTTATACTCATATTAAAGGAGTTGAATACCTAATAGCTCTCTCTTTTTTGGGGTTTTTCCCAGTATTTTATGGTTTTCTAAATAAAAAAGAAGAAGTGGTTAGTTTTAGCTAAAATAACTATTTAGCTGGTGGTTCTTTATACCAACCTTTTCCCTTTAAATGAAATGCAGCTAATGACGGTATTTTTTTTCCAATTCCTTTGCATTTTGTGCAGATTGTTGTAGCTGAATCACTTTTTATACTAAATTTACATTCAAAAACGTTATTACAACTTTCACATTTGTACTCATAAATTGGCATTTTTTTAAAATCCCTTTACGTTAGTTTACAACTGAAATTGCTAAAGTACGGTAGAAATTTTCCATCAATGTGTAGAATTTCTACCGTACTATTAGCCGAAGCATATAATAAAGTTAGTTTTGTCGCTATTTGAAATTGATATAGTATACTTAAAGCTTTGTAAGAAGCTTGTTTTTTACGCACAATTTACTTATTGCTTTTTCTAAAATTATTATATTCTTCCTATGCCCGCCCCTACCCACTCGTCCTTGGAACAATAGTATGTAACACTGCTACTGAACCAATACAGTCCAAAAGAATCAACAGTATTTATATACAAATATAAATACCTTCGCCTTTGGGGTACTACATTGTTAGCTCTTAGGAAGCTAATTTTAATAATTCTTTTTTATTTAATTGCTTTAACGCTTTAAATGCCTCTATGTATATATGTTCACTAAATTCTGTAAAGCCTGGAGCTGAATTTACTTCTATAAAGTAGATATTTAAGTTCTTATCGACAATAAAATCTAAGGCACCGAAAGCCATATTTCTTAGTTTCAATACTTTTTTGGCTATTTCTATGGCTTCCTTAAAGACCCCAATTTTATTTTGTACATTTTGAAATTTACCACCGTTACTATAATTCCAGGCTATTTCCTTTTTACTTCCTAGTCTTTTTTGTACATACCAATTCTTAGTCCAAGCAAAAGCATGTACCCTTAATTCATATAATCTATCTTTTATAAACCGTTGATAATATTTTCCGTTTATTTTTGTATGTTTTCTAGCCTTAATGATACCTACTCCACCTATAGAGTGATGTTTTTTTTCGATCCAATCATCTAGATTTGCATTTCTAAGTAATTGTATTCTGCTTTCCGGAACTAGAATACCAGCAGCTTCAGCTTCTTTTATAACAGCATATTTGGTTTTTGAAACATGTCTATTTAGAATTACTAATTTATTGTTTCCGTTTATACACCTGTCTAAATTAGGAGAACCGTAGTTTATTAAGATGGCATCAAGTTTTCTTTTTTTATATAACGGTATTTCTGCTTTTCTAGAAATAGTCAGTTTGGCTTTGGTCCCTTTTTTACCAGTTATGAATATCATTTTTAGAATCCATATTAGTGATTTAACAGGTTATTTACGTATGCTTCAAATTTTCTTGTGGGTCTGTCTTCTTTTTTAATAGAAACCAAATCCAACTGTCTTGCTTTAATACTGCGTTTACTCAATGTATCTATGTGCCTATATCTATCTTCTTGGTCTTGTGCTAGTTCTTCTGCCAAGCCTAAAGCTAATCCTAATTGTACTGATGTAAAAAGTGAACCATCGTTATCAAATATATCTGTTAGTGATTTTTCTGTGTTTAGATTAGAGTACATATCTGTATTTATATTATCTACATCATCATTATCGTAGTCAACTTCTGACTCCGATTCATCAACTAGATATTCGTTTTCGTTGTTATCAAGCTCATCGTCTTCGTCAATAGAAAATTCTAATCCCATTATTTTATTACCCTTAAATTTAATATTAAAGAAATAGAGAGCTCTTTATCGGATGTAGCTTAAATCCGTTCTCATGAATGAGAAAGTTACCGTTGTGTGTGAAAACTACAAGCTCTCTGGGTTTATGTACTGGATAAACTATCCAGTTTAAATCCACTCTATAGTTAATAATTTTGAAGGAAGGACTAACTATGCAGAATGGTATTATTATAACTTTGTTAGTTATATGTAGATATACACTATAGGAATTCCGCTAATATCTACCTGTCTCGTCTACAGAACTCTTAAGTAATATAACCAACAAAAATTGGATTTAAAGTATAGTAAACCACCCAAGTGAGGGTGTTTGTACTATACTCCAAACAGTTCTCAATAAACACGTTTAAGTTAATTGCGTATCTGAAGAGAAAGATTCGAACTTTCTTTAATTATTTAATTTGACTTTAGTAGTTAATTTTTTTTACTTGCTGTCAAGATTTTTTTATATTAAGAAAGATTTTAAACTTAATATGCCCTGACTCAGTCTTTTTTTGTAACTTACAGCCGACTGATTGCTATAACTATCTTCCGATAGCTTTACTGAATTGTTTTGTTTGATGGAAAATTCAGCTAAACCTGGTTGTGTCAGTATTAAATAATTGCATTATGCCTATTCTATGCTACATCATTGAATTCTTTTCGTTGTTTATTGAACTAGTAATCCCTGTATTATTTGTTTAAAATTCTATGCATGCCAAAAAGGCTTTATAGCAATTTAAAATAATACGGTTTATATTCAGAAAAATGTGTTCGAGTTTGAAAAAACTACTGGATTTTTCTAACACTATAAACTGTTTGGTGTATGTTAACCTTAAATAAACTTTTATACATATAAGTTTTAGAAAAATATTAAACTCTTATTGTATTTACTTGTGCTTACGGTTTTTGTTTGACCTGTAGCCTGTCTCAATGAAATTTATTTAAGAATTAGCAAAAATGCTTTGTACTACAATAACGATTTTTATTTTTACGGACATTTTTTTATCTCGACCACGATATTTACAAGCAGTCTCTTTTGAACTTTTTCTGCATAGTTTTTATTTTATCTGATACCCATGCATTAGATTTTCCTAAAGTTTTTCCTATTTCTTGGTAAGTTTTATCCTGCATTATGCCAATTGCAACTTTTTTCTCGTCTACAGACATTTGCTCAAGTAGTTGTTTTACTAGTATTGAGTTATTTGTTTTTTCATTAAGATCAATCTCGTTGTGCTTGTGTTCATAATCAAAGCTCCTAGGTATTAACTGTATTCTTGTTATTAACTCAGAAACTTTTATTTTTGCTCTATCCGCATAATTATTTAATTTAGCTAATAGCTCCTTACAGAGAATACTCTGACTGTCTGGTAAACTGTTTTCAATATAACTATAATCTAAATTATTCCAATCTATTTCTATGTTATTAGACGTAAAAATTGCTTTTAATTTTTCTACTAAATTTGCGGCTTTTCTAAGGTATGATGGTGTTGAAATTTGATAATAATTCCTGACGTACTCGTTTAAAGCGTCTTTTATTATAAAAATAGCATAAACAACAAAATCCTTGCTTCTATTATCATCAAAATCCCGCAGTGCTCGCGCCAATCCAAACACCGCTTCTGCAAATAAGTCTCCTTTGTCTATTCCAGTTATAGAATAATAACTGTAAGCAATATTATTTAGTAGTTCAGAAAATTTATTAAAGTTTTCTTCTGCTTCTTCAATTGAGTTACCTAGTAAGTGTCTAGGAAAATCTTTTTTATTATCACTTTGGTACTCGTTATTTATCATACTATTGTCTTACATAGTTTGCTGGTATATTTATTTTATTGGTTTTAGTATTTACATAATTTTGTTTATCTATATATTCTTTTCCAAGCCGTGTTATAAGACGGCCTGATCCACTTCTTAGTATAAAACCCCTTTGGATCAAATAAGGTTCAATAGTTTCTTTTAGTGTCTTTGCAGATTCTCCTACTATTATTGCCAAGTTTTCTAAACCCACCGGTTTATCTTCTTCATATAATGTTTTTAGAATTTTAATTTCTACAAGACTAAAACCTTCAACATCAATACCTAAAGACCTAAACGTTTCTAATGTTGTTTCTAGTGTTATGACTTTGCTATTCTTAGCAAAAGTAAAATCTCGGATCATTTCTAGATACTTAACCATTATTCTAGGAATACCTCTTCCTCTTTTTGCTATTGTAGCAACAGATTCAGATGTTATGGCTATACTGAGCCTAGAACAATGTGCTTTTACTATTTTAAACGAATCTGAAATTGAATAGGGCTCAAAAGTAAAACTCATTTTAAATCTGTCTAAAAACGGTTTACTTAGCTCTCCTGCCATTGTTGTTGCGCCAATTAAAGTAAAATATGGTAGCCAGTAAAATTTGTTAGCTCTACCAGTTTCTAGCATATAGTTTTCCATAGCTATACCAAGCGCTTCCTGACCAGCTAGAGGTAGTTTATGTATTTCATCTAGAAGTAATATACTAGGTTTTATTGCTCCTACTCTATTACCGCTTGCATCATAGCCACTATGATTTAGATTTTCCATTAATTTTTTTGTGCTCTTTAAATCTTTTATTGCTTCTGGCGAAATGGACAAAAAATCTGAATTATCTAATTTTGCAATTTCTTTTGCCATGCTTGTCTTACCACAACCAGCTGTACCTGAAAAAAGCATATGTGGTATAGCCATATTTCTCTTTTTTGCAGAAAGAAAAGCTATATTTATTTGTAATTTAGTGTTTTCATGCCCTATCAAATCCATTTTTATTACCTAACAACAGTACTCGTTTTCAAAAGCCGCGTCTCTTATATACGGATTATAATCAACAACGGTTTCGTTGTTTTCTTTTTCTTTAATTATAGGAATTGCTGGTGCTTTATATTCTCCCTTTGCTAATAAAGTAACCAGTTCCATCATGTTTGTCAAATCTTTTGTACTTGGTTTTTTACTTTTTCTTTTGATTACTGTAATAGCTGGTGAACTAACACCGTTATAAGTTGTACTTGTACTATTAGCCGTGTTTATATTTATATAATCTATATTAATACTTGCTGGTTTAGTATTTGCAAATTTATAATTACCTTCGCCGGCAGCAGATGGGTTTTTATATTTATAATTACCTTCGCCGGCAGCAGATGGGTTTTTATATTTAGTTGTATCTATTATTAGAGTATTTGGAATTATTAGTTGCTGTTCTACAAAAGAAGTAACTGCCTCAAATAATACTTCAGTAGCTACTTTTTGATCTTCTTCATGCATTCTAAATAAAAGAAGCCTTTTGACTGATTTAGCCAGCTTTTCTATCGATAGGATCAACCATAAATTCATATTCAACATTTCATAGTTGTTTCCTTTCTTTACTAAACAAAAATATTTACTTTTTTCTTTACTGTTTCCTGGAATTAGTTTTAGTCCAGCAAATAATCCACGTACAACATCTTGTTCGGCTACTATAGAGGACACACCGTTGATCATCTTTGCTTTATTTACCAATTCTACTACAATATAATCAACACCCTCATACGTCCAATTCGGCATCTACTTCCTCCTCGCCACTGTTAATATATTACAACTTTTTTTAACAAAGACAAACCCTAAACTTTTAGCTAACATCAAGCTGGGTATATTATCTTCTCTAATAGTCATGTAAACATAGTCTGTTTTACAGTTTAAAATTGCTACTTGTATTAGATTTTTTGCTATACCAAATCGTCTATACTGCGGAATTACACACAGGTGTTTTATTTTACTTGTATTATGAGAGTCTTGGTAGAGCCCTACACATCCTATTACTATATCTGCTTTGACTGAGCTAATAGCTGTTTTAATAAAATAACAAGTATTACTATTATTTATTGTATATTCATCATGTAAAACAGTTAACTTATTAAAATTGTTAAGCATGTTAGCTATTTGTTCAGCTATTTCTGACTTAGCTAAAGATATGTAGAACTCGGCCATAATATTTTTTTCTTTATTTATTAAACATTTTGGCAAACACCTTTTCTAATGCTGCCGCTTCTACTTCATCCGCACTTTCTGCCATTTCCAGCATTAACTTAGTCTTAGTTACCAGATTGCTTACTTCAGCTTTCTTTGCACTTTTAAATTGTAGTGTTTCTGGTTCCGGTGATTTGGTGTTTTTTGGCTTTTCAGTAAAAGTATCTGAAATTACTTTCTTAAAGCATGCTACATATTTTTCAAAAGCAGTTTTTTCTAATCCTGGTCCCGAGTTTATTTCGATAATATAAGGCCCTTGTTCTGTAATACAGCAGTCTACGGCACCGAAGTCTAGACCTACAGCCTTAACTGCTGCAATGGCTACTTCTGCTAGGGCTTTACTCAGTTTATTTGTAGTAACTGATACAAATTTCCAACCACGAGTATTGGATCTAATAATCATGTCTGCTTGTGGTTGTAAACGTTTTCCTACCTGTTCTAACGTATAGGTCAACGTATCTTTATCAACTTTTTTTCCGGACTTTTCGGCGGAATTTATAATTTTTTCCGCATGTTGCTCTTCAAAGGCATCGGACATATTATCTCGTTTGATTTTCTTTTGGGCATAAATAACTTCTCCACCAAAGACATGTATTCTATACTCATCTGTCATATCTAAATAGTTTTGGAAATACTGAGCACCTTCATTAATGGCATTGGTTATGTGATTTTTTGTTAAGCAGAGCCAAAAACCCTTTCCGCCTTGATGAAAGTTAGTTCTACCGATTACCGGTAAAGTTAACGTTCCATTTGCTAAAGCATTGTTAATGGTAGCAGCTTCAGTAAAACTTGCTACAGGGACGTTACTTTTTTTAAGAGTATGCAGTGTTTTAACTTTATTCCTATTATCACGAATTCTTTCTGGATGGTTTAATACTTTTACGTCGCCACCAAAAGCAACTTGTCCCTCTGCCTTTGCGCCCCAACCAATGACCAGTTTTACACCTGTAGGCTTACTACTACAACCATTAACTTCTAATGCCTCCACTAAAGCCTTACCAGTAACGTCAGTGGCACCACTATAGAAAATTGCTGTTTGTTTGTTCATGTTCTTTTCTCCTTAATTGTTTAAGTTATTATTAAATACTACTTTATAAATATTGGTTTTCCTTCTAACCAAGTCTTTTTTAAATTTGTTTCTACTCCTTTTAAGTTTTTTAGTGGGATCTTAAGTAATTCAAACAAACCATCTAAAAATATACTATTTTCTCTATAACTAGAGAATGTCTTTAGTGTTGCATACCATTTGGTAAGAAAATCCTTATTTACTTTTTGTGGTTCTGCTTCATTTAATAAAGACCGCATCACTGAAGATTGCCTAATGCATCCCATATCTCTGGCTAATTCTATATCCTTCCACCCGTCAAAATCACTTGTAAATACATTTATTGATTTGTATTTGTCTGGAACAGACATATAATTGATATTAAATTTCTTTTCTGAGATTAATCTAAATACTTCATCGATAATTAATTTTGCTGTTCCAATTACCATTTTAGTTATTTCTGGATGACATAGCCACATACCACTAAGTGTTCTATGTTCTAGTCGTCCATTACATTGACGCATTTCGCCAAAATATCCATATTTACCAAAAATACCAGTAGTTCTTCTTATTTTACCGTTTTGCCCGTCTAACCGTGTCATAGGAATAGCCAAAAGTTCATCTAGTATTTTATTTAGAACCTTAAAGAATGCTTCTCGTTTGTCTGGTGGTAATTTTGCGATCTGTATTGGACTTCCTATGTGAATGTGACCACCGACGGTATAATCTCTGTCTTGGTCTTTGAAGTAACACATTCCTCTCCAATCATATTGTTCTATTGAACTAGTTAAATTTTTATCTGAAAGTATTTTATGTATATTGCTTGCTAGTTCCATTGGAGTCATAGCTGGATTAGGTCTTAATTCAGCTATAGCCCCATCATGTCCAAGATTACCTATTTTTGTAAAACCTACTATTTTGTCGGCTCTAACAACCTTTCCGTTTTTATCAAACAGCATAAATTCAGGATCAGCACCTATAACAGTATCTTCTATGCGATCTGATATCCAAATATTACTATCTACTGCTTTGTTTTTACCTACTATGGTTTGGTATATATCTTCAGTGACAAAGCCTACCCTAACTATATCCTCAGGTAAAAGTTTTCCATCAGCCACTAATTCATTGAGTTTTTTGATGTCATCTTTGTAGGCTCTGTTTATATCTAATAATAAGGTACTAGCTATTCTTTCTTGGGTACTACTAGATAGCCAAACCTCTACTTTATCGTTACTGTACCCCATATGCTGGCGAGTATTTGCTGTCATGCGTATTAGGTTGCTTTCGTTTCTCTCTTTTCCAACAGAATTCATTTTTTTAGAAACTACCAAAATAAGTTTTTTACGCATATAAAATTATCTCCTGTGTTCTTTGCACTGAACCATATCTCTTATTTGTCTAAATACAACATGTTTGCGCATATCACCAATTGAAAATAAACTACCTATAGCATCACTACTTATTTCCTCGCCATCGGAGAATGCTTTTGTAACTACACGTTCCATCGTTGAGGAATCAATAGCAGATACATTGGTGGATTCGATAAGCATAGCCATTATTCCAGAAATAGTTTTTAATATCCTTATGTACTTTTCATTTTCTAATTTTTTATTTGTTGAGTCAGGGTCCGACTTATTCTTTCCTAATACGTAGCCCTCATGAACTCCAACTTTGAATGCTGCTTTTCTTACTTTATTTGCTAAAGAGTGTATTGGTAGGTCTTTTAGAACTATTACTTGATCTTTAGTCATTTCTAGATCATTTAATAATTCTTCTTCATTTTCATACTTTTTTAAGCTTTTTACAGCTAAGTTTGCTGCTTCGATTGCTTCTGGGTCTACATCCATTACAACTTCTACAGTATTTAAAGCCTCTTCGTTAGCTGTAGTGTTTATATCTACACTTTCATCTACATCGATAGCTTCAATTTCTATAATTTCAGGTTTACTTTTATCTTCAGAAGCACTAACTTTTACATTTCTGATAGGTGTGGTTATATCTACAGCTGGCGAAGCTGCAACGTATTTCTTCAAGACTTTGTTATAAATTCTACCAATACCCGCAGGCTGAGTATTTTCTAATATGAATACTGCTTTAGCTTGGACAGGTGTCGGTAAATTATTTGTTTGAGGCGTAGTTTGATGGGCGGTAGGATTAACTTCGTTTACTGTCTTAGCCGGGTACGAATTATATCCAGCTCTCCAAATTTTATTTGTCTTTTTAATCCGCTCAAAATCATACAACTCTTCTATCTGAGTGTCTTCCCCTACTTTTTTTGTTAAATTAAAAATTGCAATTGAATCGTCAGGAAGACTAAAAAAATCAATACTCTTAGCATTAAGTCTTGGAAAGTTACTTTTATTACCGTATAGTAGCGTTTCCTTATTCATTTTAAAAAGGGATTTTTTTATAAAATCTTTTTCTGAGGCTACTACTACAAGTTTAAGTGGCTTTATTAGGGCAAACTCCATGGGCCTTGAATCCCTAAACGCCACTACTTGAAATGGGTTATTACCACTAAATGCTAGTACAGAATAAGATCCCTCTAATCTAGCAGTTACTTCTTGTACCATATCTAAAGTAAATGGGTTTGTGCCGTTTTGTGAAAAGAAGTGAAGCAGCCTAAATATGGCCTCACTGTCAACAGTACCGTCCCTCTTACAACCAAAATTCTTAAATATAGTGTTATGATTTGTAAGAGTGCCATTGTGTATTCCCAAAACTTCTCCTACTTTTATTGGATGGTTATTGGCGTTATTTGTAGAATTTCCAACAGAGCTCTTTCTACAATGACCAATTGAACATGTAGCTGGAGCTCCGTGTTTTCTCCAGGACCTTAAGAATCCCTCATAATCTTCGTTCTTTCCTCCAAATCTAGCTATAAACTCTATAGCAGATATTCCCATTTTTTGACCAAAGTACTGGCCGTCTCTAAATAAGGATGCTACTCCGGTAGCGTCTGAACCTCTAGTTATTGTTTGCTGAAGAATTTCTGTTAGTAAAAATATCATAGCTTCTTGTCTAATAGCCTCTTCCTGTTTCGGTGTTTCTGTGAAAGCTATTAATCCAACAACACCACACATACGTTAGTTCTCCTTATTTGTTTGTTTAATTTTTTGCTTGTTTTTTATTAAAATGTTTTTGAATACTTGCCTAAGAGTAAAAATTAGTTTATCTTCTATTCCTAAATTTATACTTCTTATAAAGGAACCATCTAAAACAAATACATTATCTAAATAATCGCTTACTATTAAATTTATATAATTTTTATAGACTACATAATCATTATACATATTTTCTTGTACATCACAAGTGTATACTGATATAAACAATCCATTATTTCTATTAGGTTTTATTATGGGAATTACATTTTCTATCTTAACAATATCTATAAAAATATTTGTACTTCCTTCTGCGGAAGAATCTATACTATGTCCTACACAAGTTTTATAGTAAAATTTGTTTACTAGACTTTCTACAACAGCCAATGGGTCCCCTTTTGGTATAGTATCAAAAACTATAGTTACAGCACCGTAGGTATCTACTAGTAATCTTAAATCATCAAATCTTTTTGCGCTACAAAAATCTTTCTCTGAAATAATTGTATGTTCATTTGGAAAATTATTTTTTGTTGGAATAAGATTTTCTTTTCGAATTAGTACAGTAGTATCAAAACTTAAATACTTAAGGAATGGATATTTTATCATTACTTCTACTATTTTACTGTCGCTATGAAATATATGCTTGCTTAATAAGCAAGGAGTACCTATTGGAATTACAAAATCATGGTCACTGCTATAAGACGTCTTTAAGTTTGCTACCATAAGCTTATCATACGGATTACCACCATATAATATTTTTTTAATTCTATATAATAGATTTCTATTCATAATTCTAATTTACCTATTAGTATTAGTATTTAATACATTTAAACCTAGTAGCGATAGTTTTGTTATCCCATCAGTTAAGTTTATAACTATCTGGTGTTGCGGTGGTATTTCTACCTCTCGTTCTTCTCCTAAGAAGAGTTCATTTGTTGCTTTTTTAATAATGGCATTAGCCGAGGCAAAAACAAAAATCTTTACTTTTGGAAAGTAGGATAATGCTATTGGGTTGTCATTCTTAAACAAATATAGATTTTCATGTGCCCAGCTTGTTACTAAAGCACAAGCAAAAGACCCAGCAATTCTGGCAGTAGTCTCTTTAATTGCTTGTTCTGTCGTTAAACCTTTATTTATAAAAAAATCTATTAGTCTAAAAATAATCTCACTATCTACTTGCCCAGCCCTTTCAATATATGGTAAATTAGAATAGTTACTAAATAATATATCGTCATTTGATATTACACCGTTATGTACTCCGACTACTTCATTGGCTATGATGGGGTGATTATTTTTATTATTTTCTGGAATCCCTTTTGTTTTAAATCTACAATGACCTATAATAGAATATAAATTATCTGGACCACCTATTTTTGATATGTCACCATAACTATCGATCGCTTTTTGTACTCTTGGTAGTTCTTGAAATCGATTGGCGCGGTAGTTATGTTTTATTACTACTATTTTACTCTCTGTTGTAAAAGCTAGACCAGTGGCGTCCATACCCCTAAATTCCGATTCTAGCATTAAATTGTTTAGTAATTTTTTAAAAAACAATTTATTTCTAAATCTATGAGTACTGGTTAGACCTATTCCAAAAATTGCGCACATTAATTAAACCTCACACCACTACTATAGTTCCTAACTTCTTTGACCATATAATTTCACCGTCATCTTGTTTTCCTTTTATCTGTTGTTTTATTTCTTCTCTTAACTCCTCTATTGAACGGTGTTCAATTTTGTTTTCTTCAACGATGATTTCTAGAGCCGACGATATCCACTCTTCAATATCATTACATTCTGCTATATATCTTAGGTCTATATACTCATAAAGAAGACTCTCTAAATTGTTTTCTTGTCTAGTTGAAACAGCCAAAGTCTCCTCAATCGATGCCCAGCTTTCTCCTGCACATCTCCTTATAGCAATAGGTCTTTCTGCTAATTGTTCCAGTACTTGATAGGCTGGGCCTATTTCTACCAGTATATGTTTTAGTTGCCTTATTAAATCTAAAGATTCTTCTACAAATAACTCTCTGTAATTAAGGGTTTTTCTAGTATCTGCCCACCTATCACCGTCTTGGTAGCCCTTCATATTATTAAGAATGGCTTGTTTTGCTTCTAATGCTGTAGCCATCCAGTCTTTACTCCCAACCTCTACTAATCCATACTTTGATATTTCTACAGCTTTTATTGCCAATGCATAGTAAAGGCAGGCTATTGCAGCAATAACACTAGGACAAAGAATACCATCGAGTGCTCGCATTTCGACATGAAATCTATTGACATTTCCACTAGGTAATAATTCTGTATAGTTATAATTGACCCAACCGTACTTATTTCCGCCGGAATGTACTCGAACTGCCTCTTTAACGTGTTCCATGGAACTAAGTACGGGGGAAATTTCTAGTATAGATACCCTGAACTTCTCCCATCTTGTCATTTTTTTGGGGTCATCTAGTCCCATCATCATCCAAGTCATAGCATTTTGATATCTTCTGCATAACTGATGAAAGTTGGCTAAAATTATTTCTGGCATGGGTTTTTCTAGTTCGTTAATTTTCTTTGGAATTCCGTGCTGCTCTTGGTTTTCAAAAAGCCTAGAATAGTAGCTTGCAAGAACATGCATATGTATACTACATCTTTCATTTACATAAGCACCTTTGGCTACTGCTTTGTCGATAATGGTTTTAGCCATTTTGAAAAATTCCCAATAATCTATTCTACGGCCTATGGTAATTATCTCCATCCCTTTTCCGCCCAATAAACTTCCATCTTTGACAACACTATGTACTCCAGATTCACTTATTACACCATAACTGTTACTGGGCTTTAGTTCATTCTCTATAGAGGTTCTAATAAGATCTGGGTTTTTCTCTGGATCATATTTATGCTCACATGTATAACAATCCTGTTTAAAAAGAGGGCACGAAGAACAAGCGCTTTCGAAAAGAGAGCAGCTAATATTCGGACAACTTAACTTAAATTTGTTGCATTTTTTACAGTCTGTTTTACTACAGTCCAGAGTTACATTGTGACAAAAATTAAAATTTTTCGATATACTGCATGTTTCTTGTTTTGCACACTGCGTCCAGCAATTAGAAATATTCAAATAATTGCATGGACATGCCTCATTGTCTCCTTTACAACTACCATTTTTATTGGGTAGATTAAACTCGAATTCCATTCCTACTTTTAGTATTTTCTTTAGGTTGTTTTTCCAGTAAAAGGTTTCTTCGTGAGAAATTGCCGGTTTAGATGGATGTTTAAAGAATAACCACCTTTCTTTACTATTCCGCATTAAATTACTCCTGCTATTAATAGTTACTATTTTAGTTGCCAGTTGTCTTCAATATAACAACTATATTTTTCTTCTAAGACTGAGAAAAACAAGTCTATAGTTTCTTTCCTTTTTCCGTAACTTACCATACTTGATACATCCTTGTAGATACTGTCTAATTTGTCTTTTGCTTTTTTTGTATCAGGAGTACCTATTGTCTGAATTAATTCTTGCTTACTAAGAATGTTTGGATATAGATCTTTTTCGTTGATATTGGATATTTTTGATAAATCAAAATTGTCTGAACATACTTTTATTCTACTTATAATATCTTCTATTACAGCTGCCCCTAAACCTATTAAACCTTTAGTTAGATTTGGATGCCTTAAAAGATGTCCTCCTGGAACTCTATACTCTAAAGTTCTATGATCTACTCTATAGTCTCCGGCTTTACCATAAGAAGTAAATGGGGCACATCTTCTTGACGAGTCTTCAATCCCTTCAGGTATTATACTTGGAATTCCCAAATAGTAATCTAACACTCTAACTATTTGTTCTATTATTACATTTAATACATTATAGTTGTAATTTGGAGCTAGTAATGCTGGAGAAATAATACCATAATGTAGATGAAATCCAGCAACTACTCCCCTATGATGAGATTTAGCCACTAATGTAGTATCTTGTCCTAGAGTCTTATGTGTACTTATTATGTTTTTTGCTTTCTGAAGTAACCCTTTTATATTGTTTGTTAATCCTTCCTCACATGTATGTGGTTCTGGTCTTATTTCTGCTAGTATACCATCATAGCCAATCGCACCATATTTACCAAAAAAGCTATTTGCTGTTACTATGTTATGATTTTGTTTTTTTAGTAAAAAATATTCAGGATCAGCCCCTAAAGTGATATCATTAACTAGAGGTATTGGGTTTTTTTCTTCGTTGTCTATAAATTCCAATACATCAAAAATAAGTTTCGAAACAAAAGCTACTCTACTGTTTGTATCTTTATCTTCTATAAAGGCTTGACCTATGTTTAATTTGATTAAACTACCATCTTTTGTACCAAGATCTATAGTTTCACCAATACTTATTCCAAGTTCTGATCTTAAATCTCGCGGTATTCTTAATATTTTAGCATTTTGGTCCTCATGTGTCATTTTGTCTGATATTTGTATCTTAAATTTCATATATTTTGTCCTTAAACTATCGCATAGCTAATATGTCCTTCCTTCATTGTGTTTATTTTTTTTCTACAATAGTTGCTCCGATGTTTTTATAAACATTATATCTGCATCCTTTAACGCCTTCATTAAAAAATTGATGTTTTAATAAACCATGGTCGTCTACGTAATCATACAATATGGCATCTTTTTTTCCAATTGCTGGTCTTTGTATTCTACCTATAATTTGTTCAATTTTTACTACATTTCTAAAAGGTAATCCAAGGAAACATCTATTTAACGGAGCATAATCGAATCCTTCTCCCAATAAAGCCCCAGTGGCTATTAGTACTGTTACTTCTTTTTTTTCTAATTTATCTATTTGTTCTCTTACATATTTTTTACTATAGTTACCGGTAGCTATAGTGGTTTTTGGCCAACCTTTTTTTATTATTGTATATAGTAATTCAGCATGAATCTTTCTATCTGTGATTACTATACAGGTGTTATTATTTCTAGCCTCTATTAAAACATCGTTAGCAATTGTTTGATTTCTGTAGCTATCATATACCAAGCCGTTTATAATTTTTTGAAAATCATCGGTTAAAATTGTTGTAGGAGAACTTATTCTTCTTTTTATTACAGTTGGTGTTAAAATACCACCGCTTTTTTTTATCTCTTCTATTGGTATTACAGAACACAACTCTCCCACAGTTTGAAACATTAGTTTTTCTAGTCCATCCTTTCTATAAGGAGTAGCCGTAAGACCATATAAATAATAAGGATTCAATTGTTTTAATACAGTTGTAAACGTAGTACTAGGAGCATGATGTACTTCATCTACTACTATTAAACCAAATCTGTTTTTTAGTGTATTTAATTTTTCCGAACTTCTTACTAAAGTCTGAACCATAGCTACTGTTACTACATTACCAACTTTCCACTTTCCAGAACCAATATAACCTAAATCATCATTAATTAAGCTTGGTAAAAATTGATGTATACGTTCCAATACCTGATTAATTAGGGGTGTAGTGTGTGTAATCCACAATGTTGGTTGACCCAGTAATGGTATTAATGAAATCCCCATTATTGTTTTTCCACTACCAGCTTTTGAAACTAGTAGACCATTATCCCCATTTCCTACTAAGTCACTAATACCTTTCATTTGGTAAGGGCGTAGTTTTATATTTGAAGAATCAATTTCAAAGTTTTGTAAAAATCTGGTTCTTTCATCGTTTATTTCAATTTCTTCTTCTATACTTTTTGCTAGTTTTAATATAAAGCTTAGCATACCTCTGGGCATTTGAATGGCTCCGTCTAGGAGTATATTAAAATTTGTAATATATTTTTCAATATTTCCTGTCCAGTACCCTTGTTTTTTTGCTTCTGTGTATTTAGGGTTAACAAATCGTAGTTCAGCAAGTAGAGCGTTTTTGATTACTTCTGGTACGTTGTATAGTTTTATTTGGTCAGCTATTGTTATCTTCATTTAGTTTTTCTAGATGCACTCTAAGTTGCTCCTCATTCATGTTTGAAAAGAAACACAGTGTTGGTTCTTTTTTTTTAGGTTTCTTTTGTATTTTCAGCTTTTTTACTCTTCTACTTTTTTCTTCTTCTACTGGAAACATGTTTTCTACTGCATAGTTATCCGGAATAACGTGTAATCTGAATTTCTCTAAACAGTTCTTTATACTAAGACACATTCCCTTATCATCAAGAACTTTTATTTCTTTACTGCAGATTTCTGAATCACAAAATAAATATGTAAATACTAATATTTCACCCTCTGTTGGGTCCATGGAAGTATTATAGTTCCATGTTTTTATTTTTCTAAGTTTTTTTAAAACTACACAGTTAAATTTCTTTGTATTATTTAAATATACTCGGTCGTAGCAAAAAATAAAGTCTGGTGGTAGATCAACTAGATAATTTACAACGTCGCAGAGACTACACTTTTCTTCGCAGATATTTCTTATAAAACGTTTAATGGCTACTTTTCTGCTATTTTTGTCTCTCTTTTTTGCTTTTTTGTTTTTAGCCATTACCTTTTTCTAAATACCTCTTTGGCTGTCCTTCCGTCAGGCAGTTTCCAAAAAACCCAACCACTTCTTCTTACACCGCTTATTTCTTCTGCTGCTGAAGATAGTGTAGTATATTTTTTATTTCCAACTATGTACTCACCTTCCTTATTTACGATTAAAATATACGGTATACTTTTGGTAACTCCGAATAAAACCGTATCTATAGGTATACCATCCCTATTCTTATCTACACCAAACACTTTGTCGTCTATTTCATCTCGGTTCTGTTTAGTTTTTAATATACTTTTAGTTGCGTTAAAAGCTACTATCATTGCTTTTAGTTTTTCCTCTAAACGGGCTAAACGTTCTTCTATTGTTTGTGGCTCTTTGTCTTCTACTATACCTATTCTTACTTTACTTCCCAGTACCAAATTCTCATTATTCATACCATATATTCATCCTTATATATATATTTCATTAAAAATATATATGATATGAAACTTAACTAGTGCTATACAGACACTGTTAAATTTCATATCATATTGTGTTAGCTATCAATGTCACGCTCATGTGCAATGTTCCTGCGGCGTATCAAATCGGCAATGTATCGCTGCCGGTCTTCAGTGTTCATGTCGTACATCGACCGGACATCCATATCGAGGCTGTTGTGAAACTCATTTTTCCGCACGAATGCGCGGTTCCACAACATCCGTGGTCGGTGCTTAAACATTCGCGCTTGGTAGCGCACCCAGCTAACAATTACGTCAATAGGCGTTGTCATGGTGTCAATCTCCTTTCATGTGCGACAGGCTGGTTACGCCAGCGATATTATGCCTCTGGTAACTCCCGAATCCAATCCTTGGATTTCCCGTTAACCGATATGCCATCGAAAGGAATCTCGTTCTGCATGAATCCGATCATTTTTTGATCGAAAAACGCGATACCTCCCAAACTCATTTCCTTGCCGTGTTCGAGGATTGCCCTTTTTGCCTCTGGCGTAATCACCAATTCCCCATCCGCCCAGGACTCAAGAAACATCCCGAATCCATGTTGCTTGAGGCAGTCCACACCATTCGGGAACTCCATGCCGATGCCACCATCGATGTCAATTATTTTCATTTTAACCATTAGGAAATTCCTCGCCACGAATGGCATAACAATAAAATTAAGCTGATGCCGGGAAATCCGGTGTTTTTGCTGCACCGCTATAGGCGGCACAGCTTATTTTGGCGTTATGATGCTACCCCTTAATAACCGCCAGTGGCCTTAGTTCCACTGCAATATCAACTAAATCAGTTTGGTTACTCATCACGGTAGAAATATCTTTATAAGCCCCTGGTGCTTCATCTAAATCTTTCTGGTATCGGATTGCATGAATAACGCCCATAGAATCAAGCCTTTCAATCTCGGCATTAAGGTCAAGTTCTCGCTCGGCTTGTTTGCGCCCCATCTTGCGACCGGCACCATGAGAACAAGACATAAAACTTTCAGGTTCACCCTTACCCCGAACGATGTAGCTTGCAGTCCCTTGGCTGCCGGGAATAATGCCAAGTTGGTCAGGGTAGGCTTTTGTAGCCCCCTTACGGTGAATCATCACGTTTGTTCCAAAGTGGTGCTCCATAGTGGCGTAGTTATGGGCAATGTTTATGATATCGCCAAAAGTAACATCTGCAATCACCTCAACAATAGAACGTTTAACCAACTCCATCATAAGCCCCCGGCTGGCAAGCGCAAAATCAACACAGTATTGCATTTCCGCCAAGTAACTTCGCCCTTCTTCGCTATCCAAAGGCAAAAACGCCAGTTGCCAGTTTGCCGGTACAGCAGAACGCCACCGCTCATTCAGAGAAATAGCCACATCGTTATAATGATGCGCCACTTTAAACCCTATATTCCGGCTGCCGGAATGGATCATCAACCACACAAATCCATCATTGCCTTGTTGTATCTCAATAAAATGGTTGCCTCCGCCAAGGGTTCCGATCTGCTTCAAGGCGGAACTGTATTCTTTCTCAACAATTGGCAAGCCAGTTGTAATTCTTGGCATCAATCCCTCGTCCTGTTTTTTAGAATGGTGCGAAAACCCGACTGGCACAGCACTTCTTATGCCGCCTTTATATTCCTTCGAGCCGCCCATAATTTTTTTCAGCGTTGCTTGGTCAAGGGTAGCAATGGAAGTCTTGAGGGCGCACATGCCGCATCCGATATCAACACCGACAGCGTTCGGGACAACAACGCCCTGTGTGGCCATGACCCCGCCAATAGGCATTCCGTAGCCTTGATGCGAGTCGGGCATAATAGCAATGTGCTTGAAAATAAAAGGAAGGTTGGCAAGGTTCTTGGCTTGGGCAAGCGCCCCGTCTTCAATATCATCCAACCACAACTTAATAGGCTTCTGTTCCGTAGAAATTACTTGTTTCATACAATTCACCTTTTTAAAAAATGGAATAAAACTTACGCATCATAACAAAATTTTCAACCTGACCGCGAGCAGCGCGGTCGCATTTGCTGCCAAGCCATAGGCGCGGCAGGTTAAAATACCGTTGGGCGTCAGTTCCGAATAAGGCAGTCGCCAGAAACACGGATTAGTTTTCCGGTGGTCTGCTCCTGGAAATACCATCCGTCACTCCCTTGTTCTGTAGATATTTTCCCGGTTGAAATTCCCTTGTAAATTTCTTTACCGCCAGAAAAACAAACAATCTCTCCTGGCGACCCAAGGGCTGTAAACTGTTTCATTTTTGCGTCTGTGCACCCAGCCAAGGCCGAAACGCCCAACAAAAAAATCAAGCCGGCCGCTAGAAGCTCTGTTCTGTTGCGAAGTTTGTTCATTCAAATTCTCCTTGTAGTTTCGCCACCGCTCTACATATCGGCGGCTTATTTAGGCGTTATATAAATTACATTGGTGGAAGGTTAGCCATGGCTGAGGCAGCCTGTTGTTCCTCTTTTGGTACATATGGCCTATCACCAAGTTGTATTTTAGTTACAAATATGGCATGCCCCGCACGACCGTCGTTTTGCCAACTTTTGTAATAACCATCTACCTTCAGCTGGCGTCCTTCTTGTACGTATTTCTTTACAACTTCTACTTTAGAGGCCTCCATAACCAATAGCGGTACAACTACTTCAATATCAGCAAATTGTTGGTTTGCGTCCATTTCTCTTTGTTGAACAGAGAGGTTAATAAAAACATACTCAGAATCGCCTGCCGGAACAAACTTTGGTGCCCCAAGTACTTTTCCCATAAAACTACACTCGTTAAACGTAATTCCTTTATACTGTTTCTTTTCCATTTTTTTTACTCCCTTATTCTTTTTAGTGTTTCTGGTGCTACTAGTAAGCAATGCCCAGTTTTACCTGTGCCATCGCCACTACTTCCTTTGATATTTTCTTCAAACTCAACTAATGTTCCTAAATTTCCAAATGTAAGTACTTTACATTTTTTACCAAGCAAAGCTAAACCATTATGTTCTAGATTACTATTAATTATGTAATTTGGTCCTAAATCCTTTGTTTCTTCTTTTGTTTCTTTTACTGTAGAATTAATTTTTTTAAACACTTTGGGAAGCTCATTAACGTTCATACACAATGTTATAAAATTGTATGGTTTAGTGTAATCTTCAACACAACGAAGAGGCTTAGTTACTATTAAAACTACAGTTATATGGTATGGGTTGTATTCTTGTATTTTGTATATAACTACAGACGCTCCTGTTTTAAGTACTTTGTATGTTTTAATAGAAAGCCCAGGGTTTACACAAAGGAGGGTTTCTTTTACTTTATAAGTAAATGTGGTGTTTGAGGGGGTAGTAATAGTAACATGTTGAATATTTTTCATAAACTTAGGCCTTTAGTTGTGAAAAAACGCTTCTTTATAGTTAAATTTGTTTTCTATTTTTTCCCCATTAAGATATTTTTCTATGTATGCACATAACATATTACAGGCGTCTTTAACAGGTTCAATTTGAATTTCTTCTATTTGTGCTTTCTGTCGCTTTTTATCTAGAGCAGTGTCCCTTTCCTCTGCTTTGCCAGACAATGTCCAACTTAATATCCTGCTAGGGATGTCTACTATAGGACTATTTAAGTGCTCCAACAAGCTATTTGCTTCTAGTATTGCTCTAGAGGCAAAATATACTTTATTTTGCTCTCTTACAATTTTACCAACTATTGTACCTCCAGTTTCTTTAGCCCTTTCATGATAAGTTTTTAAATCAACAACTCCGAGTTCTTTTGCTTTTTGTTTTATTAAATTACATAAAATAGTAGAAGTACTTCTATCAAAGTCATTTTCTACTAACGTATTTATATCTGCTGTACATATTGCTTCTACAAACACGTCATGTGGGGATTTGATCCCATGCTTTAAATCAAAAACTGATTCTCCTATTATGGTAAACATTTCTTCTAGACCGGCGGCCGTTCTTTTTTTATTATTTATATTAGAATTTTCAAGAATTCTCATTAAATTGTATAAAAAGGCTATTACCGGTCCAGTAAAGGCTTTTACTCCCGCAAGTTCTCCTACTATACCTGTTTGCTCTTCTATAGTTAGCGGAGAAAATCCCTTTATATCAATATTGTCAATAGTAACTTCCTGTAATCTAGGGTTACTTTTTTGAACGTTGTATTTTTTAATAATATCATAGCACGTTTTGTCGGGATTTTTCCATTCTTTATTTAGAAGTGCTTTTGCTTCTTCTGTATGAAAGGCAGCTATGTATATAACATCACCATCAAAATCTAACCCCATAGAACCTAAACTATTACCGCTAACACGTATCGTGTATCTGCATTTATCGTCTTCTGTAACCTTTATTTTTTGTGGCCTAAGCGACATAAAACCTAAACATGGAAATCTTTCTACTAGTACTACATCTCCTGTTTCTATTTGTAATTTTTTTGCTACTGATGAATTAATTTCTATTACGTTTTTTGGTAAAGTTGTACTTAAGGTTGCAACTGCTTTTGCAGAATATGGGTATCTTACAGCCATACCGTAGTTATTTAGCTCTCCATTTTTAGTGCCAAGTATTCTACTTATTAGCTTAAAGTAGTTTGATATTGCGCTGTAATACATAGTAATGTTGTTTTTAGAGGTTGGTTCTTTTATTAACCTTTTTGATGTAATTACTATTCTATTTACTGCGGAACCTATCTCGCTTAACCCATACTTAGCTGTACCGTGGCGCCAACTCTTTCTTAAATTTCCACATGGAATATATAATTTGTCTATACTAATTTTCTTGTGGGCACTTACATTAGTATTTTTTATGCCTTCATATACAACTTTATTGTTCCCGTTTAAGGCTGTTGTAAAAATATAGGGCAGTTGTAGTACAAAACCATTAGGATAAAACATTTCATCTACAACAGTGCCGTAAAGTATATCTCCGTTTACTATAGTTGACGTTGTTTGATCAACCTCTCTAACATTATCTATAGTCAAACACGGTGTTTCTGGTTTAATTATATTAAGTTTACTTTTTAGAACATCCAACATATTTGTCAAATCGGTTGTTCCTTGGGAATAAGATAACACTTCTGCTAGTACTGGATTATCTTTACCAAAGCGTGTTTCTAGCGCTCTAAACTCAACTGTAGAAAACTTTAAGCCAGTTGTCCTTAAACCTCTACCATTTACCCCAAACGTCGTATCTTTGTCCCATATTGTATTCTCTACATCATGGATAACTCCCCAGAAAACAGTACCACATAGTGCAGAAAAATTACCTGCGTATGTATGACACATCCTACTACCGTCTTCTGGAAAACCTTCCGCCAATAGACGATTTTTGATATCACCGAGAGTACTTTTAATATCGTCGGCTACTATTGTAACTCTTTCTTGGTTTACAACATTTAATAGTGCTTCAAATATTTGAGCATAATTCTTTCTTTTTTTAACTGCTGACAGTCCTACAATTACATCTATTTTTCGTTGTTCTCCAGTTTTTGGGTCTACAGCAAAACCTAGCTTCCCTAATCGTATCACACCTTTGTTTGCCGAAAGGTTGGTTATTTTTACACCCTCTTTTAGATATCGTTTATAAGATACTATAACATTAAATCCTTTTACTGGAACACCACCAACATTAACTAGTATTTCATTAATTTTAGATACATGTGCCTCTTCGGCTAATTCATCAAATATCTCACCGTTGCCGTCTATTGCTTTTGATAGTTGTTGTCCTTGTTTTAAATCGTCGTTTTCTTTTACTAATACAGTGCCAAAGCATTGGTACCTTTTTGTATATGTTATAAATTTTGTTGCATGTGAACTATCTACCATTATTTGATCTTCCCATGTATCAGGAATATCATAAAAAACCGTAAACAAATTCCATCCTGTTCTACTTATACCTTTATCAATAAGGATCTGCATTGACTCAGAACGAACCATTGGCAGCTCGTCGCCATTCATCCCCAATGTAGAGTATAAATTTCTAGCTGGGTTGTGAAACTGGTTTCCAAAAGGAACAAAGCGCTTTAAATCTACCTTCAACATGTAATTTTTATCTACCATTGTACCATCAGGAAGACCTATTTGTGTCCATCCTTTATTAAAAAACGCTTCAGCTTTGCTTACTTGATATGAAAGTCTGTCTTTCGGGTTAATCAAAGCGTTAAATGTTGGATCTATAAACATGAGCCGTTTGTTCATGATCCAAGACTTCATTGAGCCCTCGTGCAGTGGTAAATTATTTACTATATTGTTGATAACTTTTTGTAGTTTTAGGGCTATAAATGATGTGTTACCATTTTCTATAGAATAGCTAATTTGCTGAATAAAGGGCGTTCTTTGAAAAATATCCTCCTCAATAATACATGACGGATCCCCACAAATAACCGTATACAGGAGATCCATATAATCTAACTCTTGGTTAAGTCCTACTACAAAATACGGGCAAGTTGCTCGTACTACATCGTTCTTTACTAAAAGCTGTAAATCTTTGTCTAAATATGGTATTGGTATAGCTATGCTGTGGCTATTTTTTCCATCATAAATATTGATCCATAAAGAGTTGTTTTCAAAAGTAATACTAAGATTTCCTTCTTTCTTTTTACTGATCAGATCTACACTTGATTTACTAAAAAATTGTTTTTTGATTCCTTCGCAGAGAAATTTCAATTTTTGATCAATCTGTACTGAAGACATCGGTACCTCCGGATTTTTTTGTTAAAAGTATACATTTTAACGTTAAATGTCCTGTCCTTATCCTTTTGTTTCTAAGGATCGGGAAAAAGAGTCCAAGCTGTCTCTAACTGTTTCATGGAGCTTAATGATTTCCGATATCTCTAACCTCCTTTCTGTTTCTTTTGTTTTTTCTAGAATCTTTTCTTTTATCTCAGGCCAGCCTGGCAAGTATAGGTTACTTAGTATCATAGTAGTTAATATACTACCTGGTTTAAGAAATTGCATTGGACTTTGTACTACTCTTTGTATAGATTGATTTAGTTTATTCTTTTCATATACAGCTGAGACTTTTTGTACCGACCTTATTAAATCCAATAAACTATAATTACCTTTCCTTATCTCTGAAAAAATAATACTTTTTTTGTTTTTATTTTCTACTAAACTTAAAAGCTCCTCTATATCTGTATTTTTTATAAAATCCTTGTTTCCGCGTCGGCTAAGATTTTCTAATAGTCCCTGAAAACAGTAACTACTAAAAAACGAGTTCAACCAATTTATACCTTCATTTTTATCTTTTGTAAAATACGTTTTTTTATTTATCGGTACCGCTACACAACAAATAATATCTTTTGTATCAAGCACTCTTTCTAGCGCGCTTATAAAATCAGGACTATGTACTAAACTAGTATAAAAATCTATCCCAGTATTTAGCGGTATTATATGAAAGATATTTCTTTTTTCTACCCTTTGACCTGTTTCAAATCCGTATCTAATAAATTCAACATAAATTCTTACTACATAGCCTACTTCTTTAAGTGTTGATAGTCTAACAATATCATGGCTATCAATTACATATCCTATGCTCCCTGTTTTTGGTCCTATGTTTTTGACATTACTAGCCACAAGCTGAATTTTACTACCAGTTTTATACATGGTTCTAATTTTCCCCCTCAGCAAGAAGTTTAAGTTCTGCATGCAGTGCTTTATTCTTTTTGTCAATATTTGCTGCTAGATAGCCTAGATTGCTATTATGTAGTATGTCTTTTGTCCACTTTTCATACCGTTTTATACCAAGCATTAAACTACAATACATTCGTCTTGCAGCTTGAATAAAAGTACGTCTGCTTTTACTTGTAGAATATTTTTCGAAAAACAAATCAGGTTCATGCTCCAACAACTTTAATTCTTTAGAGGAAATGTTATGTAAATTATTTATAGGACCGTCCGGCCAAGCTGTTTTACTGCTATATGTGGAATATATAAAAGCTAAAAAGTTAGCCATAGAAATGGCCCATCCAATATACTCAATATTTGACATAGCTAATATGTGATTATTTTCAAAGGATTCTGGAATAATACGTAGTATATTACAACTATTATTTACAATAGCAACATCAGTCTCTTCAGAAAAGAAGGCAGGACTTTTAATTCGTACACAATCTACTCTATTTCTTCCTTTTTTGCCTCGTCTTATTATAATTGCATCGAGGCTATATAGATTAAAATCTTTGTTACTATTAAAACAAACAAACCCTATAGAACCCGGTATAATAACTCCTGACGTTATCTTCTCTATAGAAAATTTTGTACAAGGTAGTAAAAAATTCTTTTTTATATACTTAGTATTTATATCCATATCGTTTAAACTAGTCCTGTTTAGTTGGTTCTTCTATTATCAACCACTGTTCTATGTTTGAGCTAAAAGAGAAACCAGCTTCAGTAGAATCCGTTCTCATAGTTGAATAAGTTAAATCCTCTATTGTATCTGTAATGAGCAGTGTATTGTAGTGTACAGTGTTACTGATTTTTTCTTGTGCTTTGTTTTCTTCTAGATTTATGGAAAAAACTAATCTGTTTCCCTTAATTCTAGCATCAGCCTTTATTAGATCTCTTAGACTCAGAGATTCCGAAGTACTTATTTTTTTGACCAAGCCGTTACTACTTATTATACATCTAAACTCTTCTTCAGTAACAAATCCCAGGAGTCTACCAGTATACTTTGTTTCGGATTGGGATAATAAAATACTTACTTTTTTTCCCATAAGCTAGCCTATTTTTAAATTATCTACTTCTGATGAAAGTTTTTTACAGGTTTCTATGGCCTCTTCATCTAAATCAGCCTCACTGACTGTAAGCTTTAGTGGCACTTCATAACCGTAAAGTATATATACTTGCTCTATTTCTGGCTCATATGTACATCCTAGCATCAAACATGTTTTTCCATCAAGAATTTCACCTATTTCTTGTTCTAATAGTTCTATTTTATTCTCTTCAAATTCATATATAATACCTTTATTGTCAATTATATCGTCTTTGATTATTATAAAAATGCTTCTATTGTTTAACTTACTAGGCAAAAACTTTGCTTGATTTAAATAACCATGTAATATAGTAGCACTATCTAGGTTTATACTTAGAAGGTGTTTATGTAGATCTGAAATATTTCTAAATAAAAATATATCAGCTACGACACCTTCTTCGATTTCCGTAGCTATAAATACTTCTTCTCCTACTACTTTTTCAAAATCTAACATCTTTTGTCCTTTAGATTAGTTTTTTGATTGTTAGTTCTTCTATTACAGAAGTAGAGTCTACCGCAAATGCATGACGACGATCTCTAATTTCTTTTTTAATATCATTAAAATTTAGTAGTTTTAGTTCAGCCAGTGAACTAGGTAATAATTCTATACAATTATTTATTTTTAGTTGGTATACAAAAATCTCTTTGTACCCATTTACTTTAATATCTACTAAATGCTCTAAAATATAGTTTTCTGCAGCTTGTCCTAGCCTAACACCGAACATGGTAAACAACAAAACTTCAATCATCTCTAAATCAGTTTTATTTTCAGACAGAAACCTAGAATTTGTAATGGTCCAAGTATCTACATGCGTACTTTTATAAAAAGTAGAATTTGGGCTTTTACTTCTAAAAAGTAGAATTCTTCCGTCCGGCGCTGCCACAATTAATTGTACATGTTCATTCTTACCATGACTACCTATATGCTTGATGTGTTTTTTCATTTGCAGTATATATTCTAGAAAATTGTTTTGCAGTCATCATTAAAAAGTCTGCTATCATTTCGTGGAAAAATCTATAACCGTCTGACTCTTTTTTCATTATTTCAGGGTGATATTGTACTCCACAACATAGGGTCTTTGGGTAGAAAATAGCCTCTACTTCTACATCATCCCACGCAGTAACCTCATCAGTGTTGCCTAAGTATATAGTGGCTAATTTTCTTTCTGCCCAACCTATTACAATACCTTCTTCAGAGGGAATCATCATTTGATGATGTAAAGAGTTTACAAGTAGTACTTCTCTGTTTTTTGGGCTTACAAAACCATGCGTAACTCCTCCATGATTATTTAGGTGGTGTATCATTTTTCCGCCAGACATTACATTTAGAAATTGAGATCCTCTACATATACCTGTCATTTTTATACCATGTTTAATGGCAGAATTAAAGATATCTAGTTCTTCCATATCTCTTTTCCAGCTATTCTGGCACACTCTACGTGGACTAGTATCTCCGTATAATTCTGGAGAAACATCTTCCCCTCCAGTAAACATTACCAACTTGAAGTCTTCTGGTTTACTATAAAATTCATTTACATCAAAAGTAACTGCGCCTAATCCAGCAATAGCCGCAGCATAGCTATAGCCGTTTACAACAAGTATTTTGTTTCCTGACATTCAGTAACTCCGTTTTACTATAATTTTAATAATTGGTTTATTCTTCCGGTAATTCCGGTACTTCATTCTTTTTCTTTTCTTCTTTACTTACGTCATAAATAAGACTAGTAATCTCTGAGGCCGGAATTAAACAGTGTGCTGTACTATCAGCAAAATGTACGGAATACCAATATTCATGGTAGATATCATACCGGCCTTTTCGTACTTGTGTAATTTTTTCTACCACTAACTCTGAACCATCTACATCTGATATGTTACCAACAGAGTATGAGTAGTCCGTTTTAGTACTAATTTTTCTAATTTTCATTTCTATTACTCCTTATCGGGAATTATTTAATTTCCCATTCTCCAGATCTAATTACTTTTAGTTTGCTAACATCCCTGTTAAACTCATAAACTGTAGCAACATATGTCTTACCTGTATCTGTTATAACGGCTGTTTGTTTGCGATTATATAAGTTGTGTTCGTTTTCTCCGTAGTAACCCTCTATTCTATCTAAACTTCTAATTACTTCTGTAAAAGAATCGTATTTGTGTAATTCACCCCTTATGATGTTGTTTCCGCCCAAAATTCCTATTGGAAACCAGTTACCGGGTGCTAAAAACATCGTTCCTTTTATTGAGGCTGGGGTGGTTTTCAATCTAAAATTGTCAAACTGTTTTGAAAACGTACCTCCTACTTTTAAAGTACCATAAACAAAAATATAACCGACGTCCTCTAATTTATCCTTCATCTATATCTAGTTGCTCCTTTCTGCGCCTATATTCTACTTTATTCACAAAAGTCGTAGTAGCAGGCTCAAGGCGATAATATAGGCCATCCTTATTAGCAGAATTACGCCCACTGTTTATGTTACTGTGCTCCGTCTGTTGTCCCTTTACTGCTGGTATAAGAAAAAACTCCTTATCAACGATTACAGTACTAGGATCAAATCCGTTTTTAGTACTAGTATGTTGTTTTGGTATTTCTGGTGGAGAATAAGTAATATTATATTCTACCGAGATATTTTCTATACTATTTTTAGCTTTAGCCAAGGTACTTTCCGGCGCGTATGGGCTTTCAGTTATTTTGTCCAGCGCGTATGGGCTTTCAGTTATTTTGTCCTTTATTGACTCAGAAAACTGTTTTTGATCTTGGTCTAATTTATAAAAGTCGATTATACCTCGTATAGGTTCTGTATCCAAAGATTTTTTTTCGCTGTTATGATATGAACTTTCTCTTTCTAATGTATTTAGTATTACAGGTTCTAACTTCAAAAAAGTACACAGTTCAAGTAATTTATTTAGGTCAGAACGAATGTACATTTCTTCTTGTTTTACTTGCTTTAGTTCAATAGTGTAGCCTTTATTTATAGAACAAAAATTAAAAATCTTGTTACGTAAAACACCTGAAGCTATATCTACTTCTCGGCTTAACTTAATTAGATTCAAAGTCAACTTTGAGGAAATAAAAGGGTTGTTTGATACAGTTATTAATACTTTGTAATTATATGGTGCTTTGTAACTATATGGTGAATAATTAGTTTCATCTTCGATTTTTTGTTTTTTAGTTATTCTTGATTTTTTACTTTTAGAAAAAAGTTTACTAAGATCTATTTCAGAAACCCAGCCCCTAGAAACTAACTTATTAATTCGTTCTTTAATTTTATTTAGATCTGGGTTATCTTTTTTGGCCAACCGTAATACTCTTTTTTTACAATCTTCTTCAGCGCCAGGTATAACTTCAAAAATATTTCCATCACTATCTAGAAATAAAGCACAACATAAAATATCAACTTGCCTTACTATACTAATGGCTTCGACAAATGGATCGGCTTCAGGTAAATGAGAAGGTGTTGGTGTTATTATTTGTACTTTACTTCCATTTAGATTTTCAAAAGTTACTATTGAATCTACTGAAAACGAGGCTTTATACTTTTTTATTTCACCTTTGTTCAAAGTCTTTTGCCATCTTGGTGATTCTAATAAACTTTTAATTATAGTTGGAAATTCGGCTTTGCAAATAGCAACGTCTAGATCTCCTTCTAGTGGCAGCCCAGCTAGGATATCTCTAACTGCCCCTCCAAATACTATGGCATTTGGAGTAAGGTGCTTATCATAATCGTCAAACTTTTCTGCTATAAGTTCTACAACTGAAAAATTTGGATTTATTTCTCTAAGGTATTTATCTTTCATATTCTTATGTATCAAGCGGTTGTATTTGTATTCTGTCTACTGGTGAAGAAAGTGGACTCTCTTGTAGGAAGTGTTCAATGTAAGCAAACACAAGTAATGTAGTATTTATTAATTTAACTCCATCACTATTTGGGTTCTGTTCTTTTATTCTTTTTAAAACAGGCTTGAGTTGCGATAAGCCGAGGCGCTCAAGTTCTGTAGTACCGTTCTCTCTAGAAACAGTTAGTTTCCATCTTGTGGCATTAAGTTTATTATCGTCTATAGTGTCTACCATATTTATTTACCTACAATTAACTTTTCTTCTTTTTCACCAAAGAAGTTTTGTAATAGAGCTATATCTCGAAGCTCTTCCGGGTGCCATTGTACTGCTCTTATTTTTGTGTTATTTATACTTGCCCCTAAAGCTTCTACTACAAAAGCCTCTTTGGTTTTCTTCTTAATCTCTTCGTTGGAAATATTACTCGTTAGACCTATTTTTGTTACAGCTAGAGGAAATATCTGTCCTACTTGGACTAAAGGGTTTGTTTTTCTTTCTACTTTAATAATTACTGCTTGATGGTGCATAGAATTTACAAATATGCTGCTATATAGTTCTTCCACTCCATACAAAGTACCAACTGCTGCTGTAACACTATGGCTTGGTATTGTCCTTGCTATTCCTAGCTCGTCTACATTTTTGTGCCTATTTAAATTCTGATAGAAACAAAAAGACTTATATCCAGGAATTTTGTTGACTATAAGCTCTCGCATTATCAATTGGAAACCACGGCATATACCAAATATTGGTTTGTTTTGATTCAAGAAAGAATAAAACAACTTCCTTTCGAAATCATCTTTTTCCGGGTCACTTCCTTGGCAACATATATTATCTTCTCCATAATAAATCGGGTCTATATCAATTCCACCAGGTAGTACTAAACCAAAACATGATGCTACAGTGTCATGTATACTACTTGATGGTGTAACTATTACTACCTCATACCCAGCCTGTGTTAAATATTCAATATACGCTTGATTAATAAAAAATTGATTTTTACTTTTACTGGCCGGAATTGCAATACGTTTTGACATTTAGACCTCCTCAAGTCCCCATTCTTTTTTCAGGTTAATATTTTCAACTCTCTTTAGACTCTCTTCAAAGTAAAAAATAGAATCTGCACTTAGACAGCTCTTTATAGCTTTATTAAAAATACTATTGGCATTTGCGACATCTCCATTGTTTATAATACTTTGAATTTCTTGTTCACCAACAAAATTAATAAGTTGATTAAGTTTGTTTTCTTTAATTAACTTTAAAACATCTTGTGTTAAAGAATCCATAAGCATTACTAGAAAAGGGCTCTTTAGCCAATAATTACTTAGAACTCTATACTCAACTCCATAGTCTGTTGGGCGGTGACAGCCGGCGCTTCCGTACAGCTTTCTTCTTTCTATCGACTCGATAGAACTATCTAGTATAACTGATACTATTCCGTGAACTAGATCCATACCCCTAACCATATTAATTTTACCAAAAGGATCTAGCAGAAAATCGTTACCATCACCGCTTACATGTCCAACGTGTATATGGCCCCCACAGCTTCTAAAGTTTTTGTTCGGATGACTAGGTTTATTATTTTCAGAGTTTTCGGAAATGGTCCAAGCGTTATAATCTGGATCACATCCGAAAGTCAAAGCGTCAGGGTGTTCTAATTGATCATCATCAAATACAGCAGATGGTGTTGCTACTAAATCGAAATTATCTGGAATTACTTTAAGTACATCTTTGAATGTTTCTCTGATCTTTTTTATAAAGTCATCCATTGAGACTGCTGGTGCAGTTGCAAATTCTACTGCTACATTATCCCTTTGAATAGTACCACCAGATGGTAGGGCTTCAGGTTCATGCTTTGTTCCGTTAATATATGGTATGGCTGATACTAATTTTCCGGTTTCTTTTTCTTTTAGAAAAAATTCCGGGTCAGTACCAATTGTAAATCTTTTCATAGTTTAAAGTCCTCCGTTGTTTTTCTTATTTACTTTTGAATTAATAATCTTAATTTTTCTAAATCTATTGGTGAACTATTTTCGCTAGTCCAATAGCCGTATGGATCTCTTGTATGATTTATAGCAGCTGTTACTATTTCATGTAAAAAATCTCTACAAGCTAAAAACTTATATCAGCTTGAGAACTTAGAAAAGCGAATTGAGGTCTTTTATTGGTAGCTTTTTCAACGTAGGATTTCTCACTACTAATACCTTTAATTCTTGATAATTTTCTTTTTTCTGTTACTTTATTTTCTAGCACTTTACTTCCCTATTAGTATTACTAAGTAATGTTTTCATTGCATTGTTTAATTCTTTATTTGGAGTAACTAGTTTGGCCAAGCTCAGTACACCGTAATTATTATGAAATAGACCTATACCAACACCATCACTAAATAAATTTAGTTTTTTGTCAGCTAGTAGTCTCCAATTTTCTACTATAATATTTAATTTATTATATAGAACAGATAGATATTTAATATCATTATCTTTAGTTGCATCTGTACTTTCACTTTTTTCTTTTAGTACCGAAATTAGTTCTGCTAAGTTCTGAAAAACTAGTTCTTTATCCCCAAGCCTTATTAATAAAGTAAACATAGAAATTAAGAAAGGGGCTTTTTGCCAAAATGCGGGCCCATTAAAAATCCATACAGGCACATCGTCTTTATCTGTGGTTATACTTACTTTAGTAAAAGTACTTCCAGCGAGCTCTTCATAGAAGTTTAAAAGTTTTTTGGCTGATTGAATTATTTTTTTTTGTTTCTCAAAGTCCCTGTAGTTTTTAAATTTAACTAACATTCTGGTTCTTTTCAGATCAATTGGAGGGTTTATATTAACATTAAAATCAAAAGCATATATAGAACAACTACTATTGTTTATTTGGGCCCTTAAGGCATCATGTAAAAAGTCCCTACATTTTACCCAACAATGGCACTGTTTATTTTCATCTTTAGGACTAGATAAAAAAGAAAAATACATACCTACAGCTTGGTAGATTTCGCAAAGATTTCCTGTTTCTGTAAACCATTTTATATTTTCTGGCATTTTGTACTCACATCCTCACTATATAGTTTTACTTGCATTTATAGCATCGTCATATTGTGTCCAATATCTTATCTGTGCTAGTTTAATAAATCTACTACTGTCTATTCTGCTTACGTTTATCCTAATACTTTCGGGAGTTTTTTTAGATGCAATCAGTATATCGCTTAGGTGATGTCTTTTTATTTGCTCACTAAAAGTAGTTAAGGATGTTTCTTTATTTTCTTTTATTGTTTTTTGTACAAAAGAAATTATATCTAATTTTACTCTTATAAATAAAGCTATTAGTCTTCTATACTCTGGAAAATTTTTTAATGATACCTCTTGATGCCTTCCTTGAATTACTTTTTCTGCTAAGTATTTTATAACAACTGAGGTCTCGTTTTGTGTTTCCGCCTTTCTTTCGAACTTAAATCTTTGTTCTACTTTGGGTTTTTTAGAAATGTCTTGGTTAACAACTACTAAAGTAGAAAAATCAGTAATTCTTTTATTAAAATAAGAAAATGATACTGTTGCGAATCTTCTTGGTCTACTAAAACCAGAAATTAATTTATATTCATCTAGCTCTTCTTCAGTTAAGTACCCTTCAGTCTCTTTATTATAAATTGCTATTAAATACAGTTTGTTTTTATTACTATCTAAATTTTGTACTTCTTGTGCACGAACGTATACAAATGTATATGTTTTATCTTTATCTAGCTGATTAAAGATATTTGTGTAATATCTTTGTTTTTGAAGCAAATGTGACACTTCGTAGTTAATACTCCAAATATCATTCTGATGAATTAAATTTCTACCGTTAATATCATCTCTAGTTTGTATAAACCAATAGTCTTTGTAAAAAAATAGTGTAACTTGTACTCCATCTATAAATTCTTCTGCTGTTGCTTTATCCCAATCAATTTTTTCTTTAAAGCTTTCACCATTATATAAATGATTAAGGCTTCTACTTACTACTTTTCCTTCTTTATCTAAGATTAAACCATTAGCTTCGTTAGAAATAATACAATTAGGGGACTTTTCAGTACGATTGTATAGGTATAAGTATTCGGTGTTTCCAGCCTTTAAAGCTATTGGCTGTTTTTTAATATTTAACTTTAATTTTAAACATAGTAGTTGATTTACTAAATCGATGTCTTTACATTTTTTTATAAACTCTACGATACTAAGCATCTTGTTTACCTTGTTCATCTAAAATATTTTTCCATGCTTTATAAGACACTTTATCCACTGTTGTTCCACTTAGCATGGAAAATATACCCTCTTTTGAGTTACTATATACTCTTTCTGGTCTGTATCGTTTTATTATATTTTCTGGTCTGTATCGTTCTATTATATTTTTTTTATATATTCTATTGGTATTTTTAAGAAATATTAACCACTGATCTTTTTTATAATGTAAGTGTTCTTCCATTTTTTTATCAGCTATACTGGCTAAAAAAGACGAAATATCTTTTACAGATAAATCTCTATAATATTTTCCGGCTCTAAATAATAATAAAAACAAAGAGAAACAGGCCGGAGAAAATAACCATTGTTTCGAGGCCTCTATCATATAGAGATCAGGAATTGCATTAGTATATAATTCCTTAATTAACTCTACCTTATAAACTTTAGTTTCTGTCCATTTTAGTTTTTTTTCAAATAAATTTAAAATTCTAATTCCAAACTCCACTTCGTTGTTAAAAATCAGCGCTTTATTTATTTCTGTTCCGGGTGTATATCTTTTTAAAACTAACATTCTAACTTTTAATAAATCTATACGCTTTCTTACATAAAACCACGGTATAGCGTTTGGATCAAAACCACACAGTTGCGTTCTAATAAAACCGGTTAACACCTCACGACATTTTGCAAATACAGTTATTTGTGAGACTCTTTCTCGTTTAATCCTAGAACAAAAAGCAAACTCCATATTGTCGTTTGGATAAAATAGATCTACAGTTGATGGTGGTTCTAAATAAATAGTATTCAATTGAATTTATCTCCTAAAAGGAAGGATCCTCTGTATTCTCCAAATTCATGTGGAAGTGTTTTTCTAAATTTGAAACCGTTATTGATAAAAATTTCAGGTAAAAGCTTATTACTAGTAAAAATTACTAATTCTTTTTTTCCACCACTCTTTGTTAGTGTTATTAGTCTTCTTATGGCTAAAGTTAAAAACATTTCCTTAATTCTGGTTGAAAATACTCCAGATACTTCATGCATACATAGATTTTCAATAATTACAATGCTAGGTGAGAATCTTATATAACATCTACACATTTTTATTTTATTTGCACCAAACAAAAACAACAGAGGTACTGCTCCGTTAGATAATGAATCTTTTTGTTCAAAAATTTCTTCTGTCCATGTTTCATATTTTTTAAGTTTTTCTTCTTCTACTGGTATATACACTTATATTTTCCTTTATTTTAGGTATCTCCACCACCTACCATGTCCTTCAGGCATAGACAAAGCATACCATCTAGTATTCTTCCACATACCTTTAATTTCTCTATGAAAGTGCCCAAAATACCATAAATCTGGTTTATATTTTTCCATTATGTATGAAAGAGCTTGCCGCGATGAGTCTTTGTGTAAAGGGTTTGTTTGGTCATAGTAAATTCCTTTAGTACTCATCTGAAGCATTATTTCTTCAGGGCAAGTATGGGATATAACTATATCTACAGCTATGTTTGGAAGTCTATCCATATCTCTATAACTTATTTCTTCTTGTTCAAACCAATCTACCCCTGAGGTGCGCCAGTCTCTGTCAATAGATCTAGCTCCGCCACAAAATAGTACCGTTCTCCCGTCTGGAAGAGTAATTGTACTACCAAATGGTTGATAAAATACGTTTGGCATTAATTCAAAATTTTTATTTACTTCTAACTCATCTAAAGAATTCCAGTCCTCATGATTACCGGGAGCAAAATATACCACGGTATTAGGGTTTTTAATACCGTATTGATTCCATGGTTTTCTGATTTTGGTATGTTCATACATTTCAAATTCTTCTGAGTCTATTCCTCTTGTATTATGGAACTTTGGAAAAAACCCAAAGTCACCACACTGAAGTACAATTCTAGGACTTTTCTTATTAATTAGAAAATTTATCTCTCCCCATTTACCATGTATGTCTCCAACAATAATTATATTCTCTTTTGGCATTTTATGACCTTAATTTAACTACCCTCTATAAAATAAAATATGCTAATTGGACTATTTATTTATTCATTTACTACTCCGAATTCATTTCTTCCAGGACGTTTCAAAAGTATCAATTTTTTACCTTTAATCTCTACTTCCCAAAAACAGATTAATATAGTTGAAGCGGTATACACTGGAGACAGTATAGCCTTTTTTTCATTCAAAAAAGTTTCATCTATTTTAATAGTTTGACAATCAATAAGTTTTGGTATATTGATATAATATTTATCGTAATCTCCAGCTTTAGCAAAGGAAAGTAGAAAAAATAAAAATAAAAATAGAAAAACTAATAATTTTATAGATCGTAGCATAGTTTCAATTCTTCTTCTAGTTTTTTATGGAAGCGGGGGGCAGAATCGAACTGCCGTGACGAAGGATATGAACCTTCTGAGGTGCCACTCCTCGACCCCGCACTTTAAATTATTGTTAACCGCGGCGGATTCTCTCCTTAGTTAATTTATAAGGTAGCTCAATTATAAAAACTACAATAAGCAGCATAACAATAAAAATAACTACAAATGGCCAAAACAAACTAATTAGACAGCTCTCAACCCAGTGTGTTTTTTTTCCATTTTTCTATCGGGTTATTGTTTTTATTTCTTTCGACTCTACAGCGATATAAAAAAGTCAATAAAATAATAACAAAATAAAAATAGATTAGTTGTAGTAGCATTGGTGTCTCCTGTTAATTTAACTTCTCAATAAAAAAACGGGAGAAATAGTTGGCTATTGCTCCCGTTTTCTTAAATTTTATCGGTGGGATGGCAGGATTCGATACCTACAAGTCTATATTGGTCTATATATAGATAATACGGAATTACCCTGTACTTCTAATGTAAACACGAGACGGATTTTTAGAATAGTTATTCATCTAGTAGTATAACTATCTAAATCTGCGTTTAACTTTCGCCACATTCCCATTCAAAATCAAATTTACTTCCATTAATAAAAAATATTCAAAGCATCATTTCCTAAATCAGGAAAAATGTCGCCAGGAAGACCTTTAAGTTTATATATAGAGTTTAAAGTTTCTACTATTTGTATATCCCCTTTTCGTTTTATTGAAACTATTAAAGATGACCTCATGTGGTATCCGGAGGAGTATCTACCTGTTGGATCTTCTTCCACTGTTCCAGTAAAAACTGCAGGTGCTATCTTTACTTCAGGATAGTAGTCTTTTAATTGTTTTTTAGTTAAATTTAATTTATGAATTTGCCATTTAACTATTGTACCTCTATCAAGTTTCATAATTAACCTTTTATTCTGGATAGGGTAGAAGGATTTGAACCCTCGATAACAAGAGTCAAAGTCTTGTGCCTTACCGCTTGGCGATACCCCATCACTAAACTAGTTTACTCCTTATATAGCGGTTTCCACCAAAGCTTAATTTTAGTTTCTTTATGTTGAACCTTTTTTAACCACTTGGTGGATTTAAACCCTAATTTTTTTAATACCTTATTTGCCGTCTTTTGCTCGCTGTTTGTAATAGTAGTAAGTACTGCTAAAGAACTATATCTATTAGTATATTTTACTATCCTTTCTTCTAAAGCCTTTTCTTCTTCTTTTACGAATTGGCCTTCAGTAACATGCGTTTCCCCAAAGTTCTTTAATACTTTGGCGGTACAGCAACAAGGAAAATCTTCTATTTCCATAGTATTGTCCTATTTTTTAGTTTTGTTTTGGTCTGCGTGGTTCGATTCGAACGAACGACTTCGTGCGTCCAAGGCACGTACTCTGGCCAGACTGAGCTACACGCAGTAATGGTGCACCTACCCGGAGTCGAACCGGGACGGGCGTATACCCATGGGATTTTAAGTCCCAGGCGTCTACCAGTTCCGCCATAGATGCATTATATTATTTTTAAACAAAAAGATGGCAAGATTCGAACTTACACCTTCACGCCCAACTGGCCAACATTCTCCCCTTTGAAATACATCTCCTTGTTATTTTACTAGCTCTTTAGTCTGAATCATTTTCTCTTCCAACGTCAATATTACACCGCAGCACATCCATTGCTGCAGCAAATTTTTGGGCAACGTGATGCCCGTTACCACCAGCACAACAGTTGCCTTCTAGAATGCTTTCAAAAAGCCAGCAAACAGCGCCGTAGGCTTCATTTTGATCGCCTTTGATAATAACTTCCGCGACTGTTTTGTTTTCGTCGCGGCGCGAGGGAAGCCCAAGCTGAAAAACTATTAAAGAGGTAAGCAGAATATCGCTGCAATGTTTTCGATAAAAGCCATTTCTTTCAGCAACAAACTTTTCAACAACCGGTTTTACTATGTCTTCAATTTTTTTGGGCAACATAAGTGTCTCCAGTACATGATAACAAATCACTTAAGTTGATCTAGTACCCTTTCTGAATATTCTAAATTAAAAGCACCATTCAACGCAGCACAAATTTGTTTTATTTCACTATAGCAAGAAGAACCACTTATAACACTATAGATAGGGTCTTCATCAAAAAGAATTTCAAATTTATAATAAAAAAACCAAAATCTTGTCTTTCTTATGGAGTAGGGAGTTAACCCTCTTATCGGTAAAGAACAGTTTTCTTTGTTAAGATTTTCTTTTTTATCAAGGTCATCAAGTTTGCTGCGTAATCGCTCAATTTCTTCAGCAATTGCCGTACTAACATAATGGCCGATACCATCTACTATTACTACTCTTGATGGGTAACACCGTTGACGCAGCTTTACTAATTCATCAATAATTTCTGTACATGTAGAATAGTGTTGTGTGGTAGTATCAAGGCTATTACTTAAAGCTCGAAGTTTTTCAATTTCAAATTCCTATAAATTGAAAATTTATACCTCTGACTGCCTAACTGGTATTGAAGAGAGAGAAACTTTCTAAAAACTTTTTTTTCCAGATTTAGGATTTTTATTTGGAAATCAACATAGCACGGTGGCATTTTTAAATCTTAACAATCAAATCCTGAATCACAATTCTCACAATTGTGGGTGGTCCCACTCGCCAATGTAAAAGTTTCTTTTTATCAATTTTACCATCAGAGGTATAAATCTTTTTACTTTTGTTGCTTATTCAATAATATCAGTTTCTAAAGTTACTCTATCTAAGATATCACCGATAATTTCTAAATCATTTAATAGACTATCAACTACAACTTCTTTTTCTTTTGGGTCGTACTGTAACCTTACTACTGTCTTTACGTCTTGAACACCAAATCGCCCTTTATCTTTGCGATTTAGCGCTTTGTGTGCAGCTAGCATATCTGGAATAGTAGTACTTTGTAAAAGTAAAAGTTCATCTACTGTAATTTCCGTACCCTTGAAAATAACCTTCTTTAAAGCGTTGGTTATATGTATATTGTGCCGTATACGCGCCTTTTCCTTAGACCAATCTCCTATTTGCTGAATCATTACCCGTAACTCTTCTTTACCGTACAATGGTTTTTCTGCTTGGTCGATGTTATCTAAATAAGACGACCAATCCGTAATCCTTAAGATATTTTTTTTAATTTTTCTATCAAGCTGTTTGATCTTCCTAAGACCTTCTATAATTTTCATTATCCTTCTCCTTTATCTAATTAACTGTTTCTAGTGTTTCAATAAAATCAACTACTGCTTCTGACCAGCCATCGATGTGAATCCACGGACCATAACCTACACCGTTTCTGGCAGAGGCTACATTTATCATATAAGCCAATCCTTTAGGATCTGGTACTTTATCTTGGCTCTGTTCATCGGTTAATACAATTAGTCTATCAAAATTATCTTTTTGATATAGTTCAGTAGTTGCTCTTCCAAGCATAGTTCCTGCGTTTTTGTAGGACCCTAGGGCGGCCGTTAAACCGAAACCTCTTCTTGGTGGAATATGTAACAGCTCAAATGGAATATCTGTACGACCAGATCCTCCACAAAACGTATATATCTTTACATGCTCTGCTACTTCTCTTACTAGTACGGCCAGTCCACAAGCAGCATCATATCTTGAAAGTTCTGATTTTTCGGATAGTTTTCTACACATACTACCTGATCTATCAATAAGTAGTGCTGTAGTTCCTTTTAGTTTATTTTTGCTTTCTAGACATTTCAACATCACTGTTTCGATTTCATCTTCCCACTGGGGAGCATATCTAGCCGCAGTAATAAAACGAAAAGGTAAAATTCTTTCTACATTTAGTTTATTTAGACCATAAAAAACAATATCTTCTGAAACACCAGCAGCTTTCATGTTTCTTAAATTGCGCAAAAAAGCCAAACCGCCAAGTTTATCTTCGTTTATTAAACGCTCCCAAGTTTCTTTTCTATCTTTTCCAGCAGATAGAGATACTTCCCAAGTGTCTGGAACAACAAGTTCGTTGTTTATTAAGCGTTTCCATAAAGTAGCCTGTTCTTCATCTTTTGGTTTAGCATGAGAAAGAAAAAGAACATCCCTTAGTTTTATTTCTCCATCACTATTATACTTTGCTAATGAATATTCATTAAACTTAGAAAAAGCAGAAGCTAATCCTTTCTTAACTTGCGCAGAAATCGGCCGTTTACCGTCCTTCCAATACAATGCTAGAAATTCTGTAAGTTCGTCTGCTCGTTGAATTATTCTATTTAAAGTATGTGAAACTAAATATTTATGTGTATTAAGTTTTGCCATTTCACGTACTATAAATAAAGGTATATGCCTTAATTTCATTTTTTCTCTGGCTTCGATAGCTATTAAAGCTACCTTTTCAGGAGCAACTAGAGCAATGGTATTTGCTATTCTTGTAGCTATTGTTTCACCATCTTCATAAAACTCGTTTTCCCACAATAAGCAGCTCATGACTGATCGCCGTAACAGCTGTTCCGGACTAATATGTTTTGATTTTGCTCCTTGATGTGTGTATATTGCCTGACGAGGTACATTTGTTTTTGCCATCGTTTTTGTCTCCAAAATTTACTTGTTAAAAGCTTACTTGTTATTAGTACCCGGTTCTTAGGTATAGATATACATAAGGAACAATCTAATTTGGTATTTTTTTCAGTCCAAGTGAAGTAACCAAATTATACACCATTATGTATAACTAAATTAATATAAAGTTTGTCAAGGAATAAGCGAAAAAAGGCTTTTGGAGAGCAACTCTACCAGCTGAGTTATAGGCCACTGCTGACCTAAGTAGATTCGAACTACTGACCGGCTCTTGGAATGAAGTATCTCTTTTCTACACCATTGGCAAACTTTAAGTATTTTTTGAGTGCTAAATCTCTAAGGAATCAGCAGATAAGGTAGGTTTCGTTAGAAGGAAGTAACCCTATCTTTCACCATTAGAAATTTAGCTTTTTCTTTATCTTATGAAAAGTAAACGGCTTTGGTTTTTTCATTTACAGCTAAGCATTCGTGACAACCACAAAGCCATATTATATTATAACCACCGTATTCATTTTTAGCAAGGCTTTTATTTATCCAGTGATTTTTATTACATTGTAAACAATAAATAAGTAACCACTCTTCACTTTCTATACCGTCTAAACAGCCTTGACATACTGGTATTACAAGGTGTTTTGTGTTTTTATGATCACCGTCTGTTTCAGCCTGTGCTAAAGTTTGTACAATATAATTTACAGCTTTAGGCCTCTGGTCATCTGTATCGGGACCGTGATTTAACTCACAATAAGTTTCCGATAGAGACGCAAGAAGTGCTAACTTAGTTACAGCATCTATTTTTTTCATGGAATTTCCCCCTTTAAAATTAGGAGGTTAGTTTAAAAAGTCACTGTTTATTGTTTACGTGAACAAACTTTGTTTTTATCCCATGAAAAAATTGAGCATAGGTAAAGGTATCATCAAAATGATAATCAATATCGTTTTCTTCACATATATGGGCTTTTGATGACCACCAATTCATTTGGTCAGTCCACCAATTGCCTTTTTCATCTTGATTCATTTTAATGTTTTTGCTTTTAAGAAAATCTACTATAGATAATACTTTAAATTCAACTAAAACACTACCATCGTTAGAAAAAAAAGGTTCGGTTTTTATACCAAGTCTATTTAATTTTAAAATGATATCTACACTAGGTGGACCGGATATTACAAATATAGAATGTCTTTGTTTTATAAGTTCAACCAGGATAAGTTTAAATCTCTCAGGATCAGCATCTATTACACCATGTAAATCAAACCCTAATTTTAGGCTTGGATATATATATTCCAAGACACCAGAGCCGATAGATCAATTTTAGGCCTATGAATATTTATAATTGACATTAAAGCTCCTTCAAATATTTAAATAATAACGGGAACCAATATTGGCTCCCGTTATTATTTTTATTAATTATAATTGTATATTTAGTTTAGGTAAGTTTTACATTATACAAATCTTTTTTAAAATATCTAATTGCTCGTGCTGCAAAATTAGGCGTATTTTTTACTACACTTGCCGGAATAATGTTACCCGCGCTGGTTTGGGCATATTGCTTTACCCCCATTGTAATTGTATCCTTTAGTGCTCTAAGACAAGCAGTATAAAGTGCTCTCTGTTTGGAGCTTACTAAAGTTTCGACCGGCTTTCCTATAGCTTCGTAGCTTTCATTTCTTTTTGACCAACCGATATATAACCTATCATTTTTAACAAAAGCTACTAGTGCCCCTCGAATTTCTCCTGGAACCACTGAATATGTAAGTTTTTTGCCTTTTTCTGCTGTTACTGATAGTCTAGGTGAACTCCTGAGGTAACGTATAATCAAGTCTTTTGGCTCACTACTGATTTCAACCGCTAATTTGCGATCCTCGGCGGTAACTTCAACATTTACTGGGTCTGGAAATATGTAACGTGCGTTCTTAGCTCTGTGCTCTTCAATGCGTCTTGCAATTTGCTCCTCTGTCGGCTTTTGTTTCTGTCTCTGAGTACCGGTACTCATAATACTTCTCCTTGGTTATTTGTTAATAATTACCGGTTTTCTTTTAGACCGGCATTTAAACGACTGGTGAGTCTGCCGAGGCTCGAACTCGGAACCTATACGTTAAAAGCGTATTGCTCTACCAATTGAGCTACAGACTCTTTGTGTTACCAACCACCAAAAGCTAAGGCTATACATATTACAGTCATAATAATAAAAACTATCACGTGTAAAAATATAGAAACCATTCGTGCTTCATCTGTAAACAAAGGCTCTGCTATTTCTTCTTTGCTTTTTGACCATACGAAGAAAAAAGGCGCTATTTTGTATTTAAAATGGCATTTTCTATATGACCAAATCCATACAGGTATAAATGTTAGATAAAGGAACGCTGACGCTAAAATTCCTACAACTATATTTAGTACTTGTACCCCACCATAATTCCATACAATGAGTGCAGCAAGCCCAATACCAGCGGTTGAGGTCAGAAGTGAATTAACTTCGATATTTAGAATTTGACAAAAACGCTGTAATGCGTTTCCAAGAACATCAACATATTTATTTATATTTTCAGGATCTAAACCATTGACTTTACCCACAGTCTTTTCTAAAGTTGTAGGCACTTCTTGCTTTTCTTTATTTTTCTTAATAACCTCGGCTGCTGCATCTTTACTTAAGTCTTCTAAATTCACTGTTACGTTGGTTTCTGCCATTACTGTGTTTGGGGTAAAACTTAAAGAAAAAATTAACAAGCACATTGTAAATAAAGCAGTACGTTTCATTTTTTATTGCTCTCCAGCAAGATTTTTATCCAACAGGATTCACAAGGTATTTTATTTTTATCCTCATTTAAGCCAACTTTTGATTTGAATTTCTTTTTACATTTAAAACAGATGACTTCTTGTTCAATTTGTTCATGATATATTGACATGTTTTTAATCATTCAGCATGGACCGGACATAGTACAGCATGCCCTGACGGATTTATTTCGGCCCGCCACAAATACATTTAATCATAATATTTGTTCCTTATTAACAAAAAAAACTAAAAGTAAAATTTATTATCTCTTATTTTTTTTCCATTTAGTTTTTGTTTCTGGTTCTTCATGGGTTTCTAAACTAAAGAAAGCGTCCATCTAGTCCCCTTCTCTCAGAAGTTATGCCAATATTATTTAATAGCTCCTGAAAATTAATTTCCATTGTGTGCTCCCTTTTTTGTTTAAGTTGAGTGTTGGTGCTCCTGCCTAGAGTCGAACTAGGATGACGCGGTTATAAGCCACGCCCTCTAACCATTGAGGTACAGGAGCATTTATGGTGAGCCGAGAAAGATTTGAACTTTCGGCCTACAGCTTAGAAGGCTGTTGCTCTATCCGCTGAGCTATCGGCCCATAAAAAAAAGGTAGGGTAGAGACAAGTTATCAGCTATATTAGTAGTGCCGGTTTTAACATCGCTAGTCCATTCTCTAGTAACTGGTGTACGATTTACAGTAAGTACACCCATTGTTGGAAGCCACTCATACCTCCACCAACCATGTCCTGTTTTTCTAGATCTTAATGGTAGTGAAATTCTCTTTGCGGCAATTTTATTTTTATTTAAATAGTCAATAGAAATAAGTTTTTGTTGTCCGCCTTCAGTTTCACCTTCTAGCGGTACTAAAAAGGCTGTCTGGTTTGATTCTATTGTAACAAATTGTTCAATTTTAGCAGGACCACACGTGGTGATACAGAAACCAATAAACAAAAACATTACTACAAACAACAAATTAAACAACAAATTTTCTTTTTTCATAACTCTCCTCGTAATTTAGTGTTTTTGGTGTTTTAAAAAGATTATAGACTTTTTTCTCTGCTATTATAAATAACTACTGCTAACGTTGGTAAAATTACTATTCCAAAACAGAAGGTAATTAACCACTCAATACCACTTCCATACATTGCTTTATTGATTAAACTATAGGTGACGATACTGTCTTCAAGTTGTCCTGTTGCTAGCTGGGCTTCAAAAGACCCCTTAAATAACCAATAAATGTTTAACGTTACTAGATAGACTATAGTAAGCATTACCAGGCTTACTAACTTTTTCTTGTTGTTCTTCCAAAAATCACTGCTTAGCATAGAGCTTCCTCGTTGTTTGTTTAATTTTTTTCTGCTTTTTAATAGAATTATAAAGAATACACTTTATTTATATTATAAACAGTTCCTCCTTTTTGGTCTAAGGTTTAATACTAGCAGAAATAGCCACTTCTCAGCCCCAAGCTCCATATTGGCTTTTGCTAGTAAGTTTGATGTCCTTATCCAAGTTTCCCAGTTAACGGGAAAAAATTCCTAGTTTTAGTTCTTTTTTAATTATCTTTTACTGCCCATCGTAGTCTATCATATAGGTGTTTCAATATCAAATCAAATCTTGGTAGAAACAAGTTACACGATATACATCTTGGACTTAAAACTTCATACACATAATTAACATAATTACAATGTGGACATTTAAATCTCTTTCGATCGTCTTTTATAAAATAATTTCCAGCTATTACTATTTCTATCATATTGTTACCAATCTGGAAAGTCTTCAACACAAGGGGTATTTAAGTTTGTTAGTAATTCTGCTAATTCCGCTCTTTCTTTATACATAACATGTAAAGCAGTATATAATAAAGCAACTAGGCTGTTTTTATCTTCTAGTGAGGCTCCATCCTTAAATAAAACCGATACTTTTTTTACTAATATTTCTTTATCCCATTGAATTTTTAATGCTGATTTAAACCAAGTTACTGGATCCTTGTAGAAAGCATCTAGTTCTTCTTTTGTTTCCGGTAAACTGTATGGATTTTTCATCAATTATTACCTATTTAAAGTAGTTAACATTTTTCTATTTAATTATTATTATTCTTGGTCTGTCTTTACAAAAGAATAACCTATCTATTGTATCGTATCTAACGTTTCCAGTAAAATTAAACCTACTTAAACATATTGTACAAAATTGCGGAAATATTAATTTAAAATTATTTGGAGTAGAACATTTCTCACAAACAATTCTGTATTTAAATTCGTTTTTGAAAGCAGACTGTAAATCTGGTTCAGATATCAATTCTATCATTTACTACCTACCACTTTATGTAAAATTTTCTCAATATTTTCTTTGCTTTTTGTTACTGTTTTAACTTGTTGTACAACTTTGTGATGAAATAAGTATTTTGGCTTAAGATTAACATTTACGTTTATTATACCAGTTATTGTTTCATAACATACCCAACTTGGTTTTCCGTCTGTGAAAATTGGTGTACCGTACTTTAATGGATTTCTAATTAATCTGTATAATCCTATTGCTCTTGATATGTTGACATCTAATTCTTCAACTGGGATTTTACTACCATACTTTCTACTTATATCAAAGATATGATGCCCAGTGCGGCTTACTGCAATAATAGTGGCAAAAACTAAGGCCAAAAAGAAATTCATCTCTTTTTCATTCACTAAATATACTACCGATCTAACAAACCCAGGTTCTTCTCGAATGTATCTTAACATAGATAAATAAATATACAACAACTCAATGGTCATATTTTTATCATCTAAAGCAACAACCATGTGTCCACCTTTTTCTAGTCCTAACTTGTTGTCTGGAAAGGTATATTTAGGTAAAGTATCGTTTTCTTTACAAATACTAACCCAAGCTTCTTTTTCTTCCGTAGAAAGTTGAACTACTGCTTTTTTTATGCAAGACTTTCCTGGCTCATAGCCTAGCTCATATCCCTGTTCCTCCATAAAATAAGCCATTCTGTTTATAGGTTTATCATTTTTCGCATCTAAAATTTCATCAAGAGCTAACGAAAAGCATATACTAACACGTTTTTTGGCAGAAAATTCTTTTACTGGATCTTTTGGTACATAGTCTGGTGGCCCATCATCGGTGTATAAAAAATAAGTAACTCTATTGTGTCCGTGTTGGTAACCAAGTGAAAGTTTTTCTTTATTGAATTGTACTTCTGGTATTTCTAAATCTTTATTATCCATTTTTTAGTTTTAGTTCCTAATCTGTTGTTATGTTTAAGTTACCTAAATTTCCTATTGAGTGCCACAGTAATCTAATTTTTATATTTTCTATTAATTCAATTACTTGTGGCAATGCTTCAAGGCACTGGTCACATACATCCATATTTATTTTACAAACAGTAGAGTGATTAGTACCACATTCAGGGCATCTAAATACGATACGACCTAGTTTTATAACACTAGTTGTTTTAGTGCAAATTTGTGTTAATTCTATCATTTTTATTCTCGGCATGAAACCTTAATCTTGTATATATACTTTGAAGTAGTCTAGTTATATTTGGAATATCTGTATAACACTGACTACATACATATGTTAAGTATGAATTATTAATAAATACTCCATTTTTTAAAAGAAAGTAATGTTCTCTACCACAATTTATACAATTATAAACAAAGCGTTGACATTTTACTGCTGCAGTGCCTTTTTCTGAAATTGTTATTTCATACATTTCGGTTTTCTAAGTGAAATTTTAATCTAATTTCCAAATTATCTAGTATTCTGTGTATGTCTGGTAAATATTCCTGGCACCTTCTGCAGTAATTTAGAGAACCATAATTCCTTTTACAAATTCCACTCAGCGTAAGCGAGGTATTTTTATTGCAGTGTGGGCATATTAATAGTACAGTACGTATATTGTCAGCAATACCATGTTCGTTTTTAAACTTATCTGTTGTTATTGTTAGAGATAGCATGCTTATTCATCAAATAATAGTTGATAATTTGAATCAAGTTTTGTATTACTTAGATTATTGGAGTTTAAATATTTGTCCATTAATTCTATAGTTTTTTTCCTTGCCTGCTCTATTTTCTCTTTTCTGCCCAAAGCATTTTCTACGTCTTTCGCCACATTACCAAAATATAAATATAGAATACCGGTAACAGGATCAAATAGAGTATTGTCTATTTCATCAAAAACTTCGCGCATAAATAAAGCTGCTAAAACTAGTGCTGTTTTGTTATCTGTATACACTAAAACAAGATCTGGATTTGTTTTTATGTTTATCATATCTTTTAGTGTGCTTAAAGCTATCCATCTTGTTTCTATTTCGAGTTTTTTCCATCTAGTATATGTTTCAGGCATATCGTGTATTTTTTTATACCTTCTTACTTCTAGCATTAGTCTTTTCCTATAATATTAAAAAAATATTGTGTAAAAAGTTTAGGTTCTTCATCAAAAATAGTTATACTTATATTTAAACTACACGCATACAGCGTACCTACTACTACTAAATAGCCGTCATTTAGATAAGTATTAACTTGGCTTACAAACGCACCAAAAGTAATAGAAGTAAGCATTATTTCACGGTTGTTCTTCCACAGCACCATAGAAAAGAAATGATCCTTTTCGTCTTCTAGCGCTACAGCATACGTGGTTCCAGGTATAACTCTAAATCCATTACTTAATTGCTGATTTAGCTTAAATACAAAATTACTGTTGTTTGTATGGGCTATTAGTTCTTGTATCATAAAGTATTTCCGTTTACTGTGTTGCTTGCCTGGTTGCTTGGTACTCTTGGTAAACCAAAAGAAAAGAAGTACTCTTGTGCTCTAAATATTTTTTGCAATTCTTCAGGAAAAAATACAAAAGTACTCAGTTTAGTGAACTTGTTACATAAAAATATATTATGACTAGAAAATACTATTATACCTGTATCTACAACCAAGTGTCCGGGAATTATTACATTTAAGAACCTAAAGGATTTTTGTTGATAATCATATACGGATACCTTAAAATCATCACGTAATCTACTTAATTGTCGTAATGAAGCTGTATTTAAACATAGTACACCTTTTTTAGTTTTACTTTTGTGTAGTTTGGTTGTTACTAAATTATTTTTTGCTTCTTCGTTTTGAGGTTTCGGTTCACTCTTATTTGTATCCTCTAGTGCCCATTCGTTTTCGTATACATTGCGTGCCTTAATCGTGTTTATAGTAATATTATAAGTGGAATCGGCAAGGTCGTCTAGCGTATATTCATAATAGTATTTTACTTTTGATAGTGTATTCATATATTTTTCAACTTATTTAGTTTTATTTAAATACTTGTCCTTTTTGTATAAAACCCAAAAAACCATCCTTTACGTTATTTTGATCACTAGTGTCTTGATAATGGTATAACCACTCATCTTGATAATGGTACAACCACATTTTTCTTTTAATGTCGACCGGAAGTGTTTTTAGGTCGTCATAATGTGCATGTACACCAGATTTAAATCCAGTAGTTTCACAATCATGGAAAATAAGATCTGCTTTATGATAAAATACTTTTATTTGGTTAGGGCAGAATTGTGTATCGGTTGTAAGAAAAACCAGTTTATCATTTAATTTAAACATTAATCCAAAAGAAGGCATTAGAAGATGTCCATTCACGGTATGTACTGTTTGAATCATCTGAAATTGAATACCTTCCCACTCAAATGCTCCAGTTACAGTATGATCCATTAAAATAAAATATGTCGTTAGATTTGCGTCAACTCCTTCTATAGTACTTAATCCTGCGCTGAGTACCCGGTTCCATATATCTTCTTTTAAAGAGGCATTAATAAACAACTTAACTTTATTGGCGGCTGGATCAAAATATGAGTATAAAGCTAACCACTCCATACCTCCTACATGGTCTCCATGTAGGTGGGAGATATAAACAGCATCTATATCTCTGTGAGATAATCCTGCCTGTGCTATAGAGTGTCTAATATCCGATCCGCAGTCAATTAATAAATTTTTTTCATTATGTGTTAAGAGCATGTTGCTGTGTCTATTTGACATAGTAAAAGCGGCACCAGAGCCTAAGAACTTTAATTCCATGAGTAAAAACCTCCTTAAATTTTTTCTTTTTGTGACATCACTCTAGTTTTAATTTCAAAAGTCCACTTTGTAGCGGGACAGTCTGGCCTTTTAAAACAATAAAAGGTTTTATACGCTTTTTTATTCAATCTTTTACAGTCTAAACACACAGCTGTTAATTTTTTTAATTCAGTGGACATAACTATACCTATATTTAAGTTAACATTTTTTGAAGTTGCTCCAAAAATTCTTTTGTTGGTTTTTTAGTTTTTCTTCTAAAAAAACAGCATTTAGGTTCTATTAGTGCTTCGCTCTTGGTAAATAATTTTTTACTTTCTCTTTCTGCTAGGCTCAAAAGAATAGGGTCATTACCTATATTTAAAAATCTATCTATTCCAAAACCCCTAAAACAACCAGTCTTTATGGCTTCTTCTATAGGAATATCACAATTTTTACTCATCTGTATTTGGTTCTGTATAATCTAAGGCTTGGTTTGTGTCTTCTGCGTCTTCCTCTCCAATTTCAACATAAATATCACTACCTCTATTTCTTTTGTATGGAGTATTTTTTGGTATTCTTAAACCCCTATCTCCTCTTCGAGCCTTGTCTTGCTTTTTTCTATGAATCTTTTCAGGTCTAATTTCTTTTACTGTAGTATCAATATCAAAGTTTTGTTTCATGTTACTACCCTTTAAAAATTTTTCTTATTTTTTCTACGGTTGTTTATTTTGTTTTAGTAGTTCAGCTTTGTATTTTTTTGAAAATCTATTATCTTCGTTTTCTAGAAAAGAGGCCTCTAAAAGATAATGTCCTAACCCTCTACCCATTTTTCTCCCTTCCGGACTATGGAGATCAATAGCATAATCTGGTATTTCTAATTTCATATCACCGCTGTGTAATCTGCTAATGATGTTAAGAAATAGATCGTTTGTGTACCTTGTTTTTGTTTGTCTTGCCATGTACACAACAATATAGGTCAATACCGCATATTTACGATTATCTGTATTTGGTAAATCAAAGTACAAATTCATTACATTACATACAATATTTATAGCTTCTGGATTTGAAAGGCTTATATCTTCTATGGAATGTACTCTGAGAAGTTCCCATAAAAATTTCTCTGCTTCTGGGCCAGAGATGGCTATTTGGTATGACCAATAAACAGCATGCTCTTCATTTCCTCTTCTTATTTCTTTTATTACTGCACTAATACATAGGGCTATATTATAACCATAAGGAGTTGTTGATTTAAACCAGTTCGGGCCTCTTTTTCCTCCCATAGTTATAACAGCATTTTGTTTTTCTTTTTCCAGCATGTATTACACCAATATACTTTTAATGTTATACTCATGTGGTAGAATGTTACTAATATTTTTGGTTGTTTTACAAGTGACGTTGCAATCTAATATATCGCAATGACGATCATTGCACTTACCAAAAAACATTTTCCTATGAGCATATTTGTGTAAACAGTGAAAATCCATACAGTACTGTTCTTTGTCGCATATTACCATAAATTTATCATTAAGAACAATGACCTCTGGTACCACAATGTCCAGCCATAACTTTAATAAACTTATCCATATCTCTTAATAATTGCGTATAAACCGCAATCAATTTTGTTTTCATACCCATCCTCCTTGTAGTGATCCATTTTCATAGACAACACCATATTTATTTTTGCTTGGCCTAAATATTTTAGCCACTAGCTTTATTCCGTCCGCTAACGATGCAGATAGACTTTCTTCACACAAAAAACATGATCTTTTCAGTAATAAAGGTGTATCAAAACCAGGTAAAATTTTGCTTGTATCAATATAACTCTGGCAACCGTGTGAATAAGCCGAAAGCATGAAGAAATCAAATACATCGGCAAACGATACGTATATATCTTTCCCATGTTGTATTTCTGATAACTTTATAGAGTTAAACCCCATAGCTCCGTAGTGGCACAAGCATGCGGTCAAGTCCTCTCTTGTATACAAGAACGGTTTTACTATATTAAAGTTTACTCGTATTTTATTCTTATTCGGTAATTGCCGGTAAAAATCTTGACGATTGTACGCTGAAGTAGTACGCCTTATTTTATCAGCAACCTCTTCTTTGTAATGTTGTACTGATAGATTTATCCCATCGAGTTCATTAATTAGCGCATAAAAAATTTCGTGCCTATCATAGCACATTTTTGGTACTGAAGTAGTTACAAAAACTTTTAACCTTGTTTTAGCTTTAATCTGTCTTACGCAATCTAAAAGCTCATCCAAGTACAAACACGGTTCGCCACCTAGAAATAATACATCATCAAGTCCCTGAGCATTTGCCACGACTGTACTCACTATCGCCGCAACATCCGGTTTTACTATACCTAAACCGCTAAACCTTCTATCAATACAGTGAGTACATTTATTATCGCAGGCACTTGTAAAGTGCACGTCAAATGAATTATATACACCATCACAGCAGTTACATTCTAGTTTTATGTGTAAAATACCATAGTTATGTTTATGCTTTACAGCCTGAATATATTACCTCAAACACATAACCGCTCTCGTAGTGATTTGGGTCTACAGCTGCAATTATCTCTCGTTCTTTAATCCACGTTGCCCTTGCTTTATCTAATGGAAACATTTTCACTTCTGGTTCTTGCCAGTCTACTGTATAGCGGTTATCTCGATCACGTCCACTCATCCCTTCACGGTAGACACATACAAAAGGTTTCTCTTTAATATATTTTCCCAATAAATCTCTAATTTCTTGGCCTTTTGCGCTTGCTTTTATTGCTAATGCTTCTCTCTCTCTTTACCAAATAGTCTTTCGGCACCATCCATAATTTTAGCGTACTCAAAAACTAACCACATTATATTTTGAATTTTCTCTGATTGTTCCATTCCATCCCTTTCCCGCAGCCTTTCGTTTTCGGCAGTAAGTTCCCGTATCTTCTTAGCTCCTGATTCTAAACATTCTAGGTAATTATTCATTCTGTTGGTTGAGATAATATAGTAGTCTCCAAAGCCTTTCTTTTTTCATTTTTTTTACTCTTTAAAGCTGTTTTCTACTTTATTACTTCTGGGCATGAACAATTTTTACAGGATTTATTACAACAGCATCCACAGGTTTGACATACTAACATACCACATAGATGACAGTATACATCTTCATACATATTCTCCTCACAGTAGGAATCCTCTATTTTGAATCGATTCCTGTTGTACTCCCGAATGCTCTTCATGGGGCCTCCCGGCCGGGGTATTGGTATACGTATGTTTGGTTTTTTCATCATTTTCACTCGTTATTGCTTTTAGGCAAATACTTCTTGGAAACTCATCCATCATAAAAAACGTTTCTAGTTTAAATTTTTCTTTTAGTCTATCGGTTAAAAAAATACCTTGCTCGTCTGAGCCTACTTCGATGACTAATAGTTGGTCATAATTATTTAGATCACCAGCAAATGCTTTTTTTAATCTGTCCGATAAGATCGTATCTCCTTCAATATTTAGGTGAGAATCTATCTTTTTAACAAAAGCTCTAAATTGTTGCATAATTATAGCATAAATTCTACAGTTTCTATCTGTCCATATATTTATATTTTTCATTTGAAAATAATCCTTATACAAATAATTTTTATTTCATAGCTCTCACTAAATATATTTATTTAAAGCGGTTTTCTTCCAACATCAAGTTTAAATTTTTTAGCTGCTGCTAAAATAGTAAATCTACTTGGTCTACCTGGTTTACATATTCTAGTAAAACAAGCGTACGGATAATTTGCACACCACATTCTTGTTTTCCCTAGAGAAAATCTAAAATCAGATCCGTCTATATTCTTAAATTTATTTACTTGCATTAACTCTTTTAGTTCTTTATCCCATTGCTTATCATACTTAGGGGTCATTGACCAAAAATATATATTGAATAAAATACAAAACACGTCTTTTACTTTATTGAAGATTTTCGTTTTTGCCCCTTAACTTACTTTTAGTTTGTAAAAATATATTCTCTATCCATGATATCTCTATTAAAGTTCAATGGTTGCATCGTTCTCAAGTAGTTAAGCTCTCTTTCTACTTCTTCTAGACTAATAAACCATTTTGTGTAGGAACAGTCGTCCGTACCATACATATAAATTTTATATGGAAGGGTACGGCCCAAGTATTCTGCAATTCTTTCTTTGTTAGCTAGTTTGCTATAATAATTCTGTGCTGTTGCATGTTTTACTTCTAGCGGTAAATTATCAAAAAAGTTTATTTTTTCTTCTTCAGTCAATGAGCATAGAAAATAATCTCCGTTTGGAAATTCAGGTTGTTTGTCTGTATCTAATTTTTCTCCAAAATTATACGGTAAATCGTAGTAACTAAAGTACTTTTTTACATCAAATACTGGGAAACCTTGTTGCTTGTTTATTACTTCCGGTAAGACTAATGCTCCTAATTTACCATTCTGCTTAAAGGGGCCTGCCCAAGATGAGGCAGTGTCTTCTGTAAATTCAAAAAATTCACAACCCAATCCGTAATCACCAGCATTATAAACAACTTTGTGTGGAATTATTTTATTCTGTTTCCTGTGCAATCTACTTAATATTTCTTCATATTCTGCTGGCTCAGCATCTTTTATTAGATTTTCCCAGTCGAGTTTTTTAAATGGAGTTAACTTTGCCCCTAACCAATTAAGTTTACGATTTATAGTTCTAGTATATTTCGATAAGTTACAGGTATAAATAAACTCCAGAAACTCACTACTGGTTTTATTAATTTTAAAAAATTGATCTTCTGTGCTTATGTATACTCTAAATTTATATGCTTGTACTGCTATCGGAACATTGTCTAGATATATTTTTTCACCGTATAGAAAGACACCTAGCAGTGTTTCGCCTTTAAAATCGTGATCTATAAAATATAACATATAATTTATTTCACTTTTTTTACTAAATTAGGATTATCTGGTCGGTCTTTCATTATTTCTCTAATTTCTTCTAAAGAGTATGGATAGAAGTTATGTCCGTCAACACCGATATCCCAACTTTTCCCTATTGGTGGCAACGTGTTATGGCTGTGACCGTAGAGATGCCAGCTATTATAGTGCGACGCTGCCCATGTTCGGAGACAATAGTGTCCTATTACTATTAGTTGTTTACCAACAGTTAGTTCTAATATTTGCTTTATGTTTTTTTTGCCTTTTAACCAACGATCATGGCTTCCGCTTAGAAAGATATGTTGTCCTTTTAGTCGTTTTATATAAGCGACCGCTATTTTTTCTGGAGCTAACGTAAAATCGCCAGCATGAATCACAACATCATTGTCTTTTACTACTTCGTTGTACCGTGAGATTAAGGTTTCATCCATTTCTTCTACAGAAGAAAAAGGCCTATTTGTATATTTAATTATATTGTGATGTCTATAGTGTTCATCGGCAGTAAAAAAATAATCCATTGTTTTAGTCTCCTAGTAAAAATTGGTGGGCTCACCTGGGCTCGAACCAGGGACCGACCGGTTATGAGCCGGTGACTCTAGCCATCTGCTAATTTTTTCGCAATACCTTTAGAAAAGAATTTTTCTTCTAGCATAAAAGATTCTATGATAGACAACCCCTCTTGTATACTATTTACGTCTTGTGTAACTACTCCGTATTTTAGTATAACAAAGGTTGTCCTACAAGAACACCTACCATTCTGTTTGCATTTTCTGTGTACACAAGAATCAATAATTTTATAGTCTTTAGGTATATATGGATAAATCTGTCTTCCAAATCTTGCTACTCCCAAACCATTTAATATTCCATTTCTTGCCAATATGTTATTCATTCTTTTTATCCTTGCTCTACAACTAACGGTTAATCTTTGTTTTTTTTATTACACATGGTGGGGGCGGAGGTCTATTTAGTTTTTTGTTAGAAGTGCTTTTCTTTATAGCTCCAGGTCCACCTTTCATATCCCCTTCATTCATTAAAATTTTTACGAAGTTAAAGGTCCTTCTTGAAATAGCTTTAACAGCTCATTTGTAGTATCAAAAGCTACTCTTGTTTTTGTTCCAAAGTTTGGGCATGAGATATACATAGTATCCTGGGCACATTCATTTTCTGCTCTTTTATGGGCATCTAGCGCCATAGTTAAGACTCTTTTTACAGATGTATCTCCGCTTACTTCAAATTCTCCATCCTTCAAACAAGTATCGCAATACCAATATAGTTTTAAGTTATCGCTCATTTCTTCCCCTTAGGTTTTTTGGTTGGAAATATATTACCAAAAATTGTATTAAAAGTATCAAGCATATCTTTACCAGAAACGCTTGGAGTAGATTTTACTTTAATACCTAAACTACTTATACAAGTATCACAAATAAAACCTGTTCCCCTTTTCATACTAGAACCTTTCAAGATATTAGCTACTTTTGTATCACAATTAACACAGAGATAAACTATAGAGTTCATATACTCACCTGTACAAAAAAAATTTACTTGTGCCCAATTATTTAATTGGTTTAATATGATAACTATCATAAGTTTCTATTACTTCATAGTATTTTCCTGTTACTGGATCTACTAAAATAGTGGCATCTATTTTAGTTTGGTATGAAGCACATCCAGATAATAAGATACCAATTAAAGTTACAAGGTACAATTTTTTTATTTTCATCAGTTTGTTCCAAGAAAAGGATTAAACAGAATCCCCTAAAGATTAGACTGGTATATCTTCCGCTGGTGGTAGGTCTTCTACTGGTTGTGGTATAGGAGGAAGTTGTATCCAATCTACGCTAAATCCATCAAATAGCCAAATAGTACCGTCGTTACAAAGGGCTACGGTATATAAAGCATCTCCTACCAGCTCTATTTTTATTTGTATAGGCTTTCTCATTTGTTTACCTCAATTTGTTTTAGAGTAATTATTCTAAAGTTATGATTTCATCAATCACAGGCGGATCCATATATGTGGTATCCTTTAATTTATAAAAACTAGTTATTTACTATCTAAATTGTATTTTTATATGGACAGTTTCTTGGAATAACATCTAATTTATTTTTATCTAAGTCAACTCCTACCATATGTCCGCCATCTGTACGGTGTAGTTTCCTTCCACAACGTGGAGGAACATTTATACATAAACACCCATGATATTCATCTATAATTTCATCTTCTGGTATTAGCCATGGACATTTTTTACAACAAGTAACTTTAATATTAATACTCATAAATTCTCCACTTCTTCGTATGGGTAACTACTAGTCGAGTAATATATTCGTTTAATGCCCGCGTGTTTAAGGTAGAGCATACAATGTGTGCAGGGCCGTGCTAACATCAGCTGTTTGTCTTTGTTTATACGAACTATTGTTAAAGAGGCACCCTTAAGATCTTTTTTTGCTTTTAAAATAGCATCTACTTCGGCATGTATACTTCCTGCCCAAGGAGAATATCGAGGATGAAGGTTTCTAGCACTTCTTTGGTAATAGTTCCTTCCTATAGATAATAATCTACCTCCTTTGTGTATTACAGCACCAAGGCGGAATTTATGCTCTACTTTCTCAGCCTCTTTTACTGCCCGATCAATAAATGGAGAATTCATAGTGTTAACGTATTGGCCTTGTTTCGTTTTTTGCTCTCCACGCCCGTTCTAACTCTTCAGCTTGGTGGTCTGGAGTAAACTTACCAGTTTCAACAAAAAACCAAAACCCTCCCAATTCACGTCGGATTTCTTTATGTGAAGTTTTTTTCCACCAAAGCATTCCGGTTGTTACATCGACTGAAACACGACATCCAAAGCTACCGGGGCTGTTTATACGTTCAAGTAGAGTAAAATTACCTAAGAGCATAGTTTTTAGATCTCCTAACTTTTAAAATTAAAACTTATAATTACATCCTTTATTAGAGCAATACCATTGGTATAACGTTTTTGTATCAACGTCGGTTTCTTCTATAAGGATGCTATGGCAATCTGGACAAACACTTTTTACTTTTAAATTTACTCTTGAGTATTGATACAACTCAGCCGCTTTTATTACAGTAGTAATTAGTGGTTCTTCTATTACTTTTGGAATATCGCGTGTAAAAGTTACTGTAACTCCTGTTACTATTTCGATAGGCTTCATTTTTTCACCAAATATTATTTACACATAAATATAACAAAAATACATTTCTTATTCATTGATTCCCAAAAAGAACAATCACTCTTTAAGTATTTAGGTAAATTATTTAAAGTAAAAGTTGTTGGTCTGATACAAAGCGCTGAATGTTTATTTGCAAGGAAACCTAGACTTAGTATAGGACATATCATTCATTTCATTCATTTTAGTCATAAAACACTCTTGTCATTTTCCTAAATTTAATCTTAATATTTCCCTATTAAAGAAAACGGTCGGAATGTTAGCATGATTGGTACAATTACCTTTGTGTGTCAATAAGGTACCTTGTGGATTAGCTAGATATTGGCAATTATCTATAACTATTTCATAGACTTCATTGTTGCCTCTAAATATGGCATGCTTTTTCAGCGTTGTTGTATCTGTAACAGACTCCCCTTTTGTACAGGTTACTATAATTCCGCCCCCAACACTCACTATTAATATTATTATCATTGTAAGTATAATTGCTGGGGTGTCTTCTATAAATTTTGTGAATGCAATATCTTTAAGTTTTAGCATAGTTAGCATCCTCCTTGTTTCTATAAGGACAGTGACAACATGTTAATACATTTAAAATGGGAATACCAGGTGCGTTTGCAACAACAATTTTTGCAGGAATCAGTACACTGGGGCTATTACAAACACTGACAATAACTGTATTGCTATTAGCTACTAGCTGTCTACCAGAAACAGATCTCCATTTACAATAAGGTATAATCCCTACGTCATTTAGTAGCGGGCGCATTTTAATTTCCTCAGTTTTAATTATGAATGCAGATTGGTTTGTTAGTAACTATACAATAATCACATCTATTATCAATAGTTTTAATTTCCAATCTCTTTTCATCAAAAATTAATTGTTGTGTTTCTGTTTTCCTTGCTATACCTATTATAGTAGTATTTTCTATTGCTAAATTAGTCAAACTTCTCTCCTGTGAAAAGAATATTTCTATCTCTTTGCATTCTAAAAGAGTTAAGATTTTTAGATCTAAGTTTTTTATAGTACAGCCCTCTCTTGAATTATAATAGGCCTCATACAACTCGCTATAGCTGCACATAAAATCTTCGAAACACCAATTATTGTATATAAAGGTATCTTTTAGTAAACTCATATGAATAAATAGTATGTGATTACACGGTGTTCCATTTACTATTTGTCCACATTTTGGACAATTTAATTCTTTTCTTAGAAATTTTATCTGTTGTATTATCATTTTTAATCTTATTTACCTTCTACAGCTATTATTTAGTAATCTGTCTACCTCAGAAAAAGATTCAAATTTTCTTATTGGCTCACCGACATCTTCCATCATAAGTCTATAATCAAAAGTTTGTACGTTTAAAAGTGATATTTTTCTTCTATATCTACCTTGTTCTCTTTTAATTTTATGTATAGCTTTTTTAAGTACGGTGTTTTTATTGGTAGTCATAGGTTTTCCTCTTTAGTTTAATTTTTATTTAACTTCTAAAGAAATAGGCCAATTAAACATAGAACTACAAAATAAAGAAGAGTAAGCAATTCTACTATTTTATTATGACTAAACACTAATAAAACCATAGGTATTACTATAATTAATAAAATAGATATGTTTTTATGTTTTTCTATTAATTCCAAAAACCACTTCATAATTTTACTTTTTATTTTAAGAGTGTTTTAAGCGCCCAATATTCTGGATTGAGAAATGCTATTATTGCGTCTCGTATAAATATGAGGTTAAATAATAATACAAAAAGTACTACAGCCACACAAACAAGACGTGCAGCAAAGGCGGCATCATCAGCCCAATCTGCTGTGGGAAAATGATTATCTTCTGTTTTTGGTGGTGTTGTGGTTTTGTGTTTAGTAAAAACAAAATACTTATAGGCTAGTATAGAGAGTATGAAACCAATTACTAAATTAACAGTACAAGTAATTGGTGCCTGGCGAAGAAGAATTTCCCAAACATGCTGCGTAGTAGAACCAAGCTTTTCTGCAATTATTTTTACTACTTCTGTGTAATTGTCGTTCATAGTTTATTCTCCATTTTTAATTAGATGTTTGTGTAGGGCTGCCTATAGTTTCCTATCTATAACTTCTCAGCCTCGGGTAGACATCAGGGCCAGATTCTACTGGTAGTAGGCAATTTCCCTCTCCCTACAAATTTTATGTATATATTTACATACCTTCTTTTTATTTTTTTTAAAAAAAATCGGGAAGGGCCAGCGACGGCCCCCCCCCTGTGTCTGTCCGGGGGTTTACTTATTGGTAGACATACCATTAACTTACTCAGGAGAGTATAGTAGAAGAAAACACAACTCCTTACTAGACTTCTACTATATCACAAACGCATGTTCCAGAACCTCCAACTGTTCCCCTAACTGCGGCGAACCTGACGTTTGACTGACAATGTCCTAGTAGGAGTGATTTATTATTACTTTTCAGACTTACTTGATAAAGTAGCCTTTTAGTTCTGTAAAGATTTCAGAAACTTTTTTTCTGCTTATTTTTACCGGTCTGTGTCTATCTATATAAGCGCTTACTAAGTGTTTCAGGTATTCTGTTTCTCTGCGATGCTTTTTCCGGTAACAAGGTAAACAGTAGCTTTTTACTGGTTTACTAGTGTCCTCAATAAACACTTGAGCCTTATTGGCACATCCAGCAACAGAACACCCATTAGGATCGTATGTTCTAAGTTTATTAAGCAATAAAACTGTTTGTCTAAAATCTAAAATCACTGTATCTCTATTCATAATATACCCCCTATAATAGGAAGAGTAATAGTGTTAGAAGGTTGTTTATAAACAGGGTCAAATTTATTGTAGCAGGATTTACACAATACAAGATAGCCTTCTTCTGTATCAACCCTATAGTATTCTTCGGAACCACAAGTGAAGCATGGTTGTGGGGGCTCAAAACACCGGTAATTCCACTTAAATAGTAATGTGTTCAACATAAAGTATTCCTAGCAAACTGTTTTTTGTAGATAACTTTCGGTTAGTTTTATTTTTTCTTAAAAATTAAAGTAGTGTTTACTAATTTCAAGCAGGACTTGTTCTTCGGCCATAATTTTCTCCTTTACTCTCCAACTGGTAGCTGATACCGGGAGTCGAACCCGAATAGGACTATTACGTCTGGCTGTTTAGTCCACGGTGGTTTTTGCCTTGAGCCAGAAGGCCGCTATTTATTGCTCAACCCCATCCATATAGGCTTATATCCACACCGCCGTATGCCAGTTCCGGCACATCAGCTAACAAAATTTTTAATCTAATTATAAGAAATACATTGATAGCCCCGTGCTTTGCTTGCTCGTCATTTTAAGCGGCATCGATGCCGTTTTCTGGTAGTTGTGCGTTTTCTCTTTTCCACGCTGGGTAATTCAATGTGTGATCTGGTTTTATTCTTTTATATTTTTCGCATCTATCACATATTTCTGCTTCCGCTTCAGCACATACACAATAAAGAATCCCTTTTGTCATTTTAAATTCCTCGCTGGGCAATATCTGTTCTTCCATGTCCTATTTTCCTCTAATGATAAGGGCAAAATCGCCCAACAATTACATCCAGTGGATGCCGGAAAGCTGCTATCTTCGATTTATTGATTAACTTGAAGCTAGCTTTAGCATATCAAACGCGAAACCAACTATCTCTGGTAAAGCGTTAATAGTTTCTGCGTTAGCGGGGAGGCTTCTATATTCAAAACCATAAGATTTCCGTTCAAAGAATCCAGGTTGACGATACTTTGTGCATTCTTCTTTTTTCGGCGCAAATCTTTTAAAGAATTTTTCATCAAAAGCCCTAACAATATATTCAATTGTGGGCTGATTTAATTTTGATGTAGATGCCATAAGCGTTCTTTCAATCTTTGTGCCTTCATGTTTAAATAGTGATAGACACGGAGTAACCAAATGGGTAAGACCAATAACATCTTTTGAGGCGGTAGTAGTAATTGGTATACTTACTGCGGAATAAACATCTTGTTCCACTTTAACCTCATCAATTTCTCTACAAGAGAGATGAATATGAAGACCACAGGAAACATTAGCTCCTTGAATTTTACCATCTTTAACTACTTGATCAGTAAAACCAGATATATCGATTCCGTAAATGTTACGTATATCTTTACTGTTTTTTGGTGCGGTTATTAGCCTAATAGCTTCTTGGTATACCTTAAGCTTTGCAAGTTCGAAGTGTGAAATGGACATAACTTGCTTTTTTGTTAAAAGAGCTTCCATTTCTACTTTTTTTCTGTAGAAATTGCCTAAGGCTTCAGCCATAGTTTTACCTTGAACAGCTCTGATTTCTCCAAGAAGTGGAAAATCATCCCTGTCCAGATTAGTACCGGGCATTACTACCTCACCCTTATCATTTTTTACAAAAAATTCCACTTCAATTCCTACTGCCTTCTCAAATCTTGGTGCCATAGTCTTTCTTTCTCCTACATTTGGTTTACGGTTGGACTGCTTGGTTGGTTTACTACTTTTTTGTCTTGGTGGACAAAAACTTTTAAATGTCATTCCATGACATTTAATTTCTCCTACTAAAATTGGTAGTGGATGAGGGTGTAGATCCCTCCCGAGAACTGTGATCTACAGCTAAAGAGTTTATAAGACCCTCCTGCGCGCCGGCGCCATCCACTGGGTTAAAAAATTAAAAAGTGCTACCTATAACAGGAGGCGTCGCATTTGAAATACCTCCGTATCGTTTCGCAAAAGGCATTGAACTCTAGGTTTTGCATATAAAATTAACTCCTTGCGCTGATTTTTTAGCCCTTCTGTGGCGGCGTCCACTGAGCTTTATCGTTGGGCCCAAAGGCATTAATAGTTCTCTCTACTAGTATCATATATCATCAAAGCAATCGAAATAATAACAAAAGTAGCACCGTATAAAACTAAAAACCAAAAATACGGGTCTATAAGCACTGCATCATGTCCTGGACAATCTGCGTTGTGAAAACCAGCTTCCACGGCAGTTTTTAGAATACCTTTTTCATTTGTTAGACTTAAAAGTTTTTCCAAATGGAAAGGTCTTCTGATGATAGTATTGACTTAACCATTCCAGTCCCCTTATCTTTTTATTTCTCTGTAAATCATTAAGAGTAAAGCCTTTATTATTGCCCATTAGTATTCTCCTAATTAAGTATTTTTACGTCACTCCTGTACTTACAGAACAGGTCGACTATCTTATCGCCGCTGGCCGATCTTATGTTGTTAATGATTTTGATAGCTTCCAGAACTTCTTCAGAACAGTTTGACCAATCCTGTCTGGTCAAGTGGTACAGTATTTGGGCGAACATCCGGTCATCTCCTATGATTTCTGTACCTCCGCAGTGAAATGGAATTCCTGAAGAGAAGTCCAGGTTGGCCCCTACAAGGTTGGCCTTTCTAAGGTTGGCCTCTCTAAGATTGGCCTCTCTA
>C687J50192_1000049_pt1 | contig 85227 bp, 64 predicted proteins | sample RifOxyD1_FD_50192 | JGI IMG/M metagenome (IMG submission 50192)
GAGAATATCCAGAGGCTTGAAGAATTATTCGGAAAAGATAGGGGGGGGGAAGAGGAAGGAATAGTAGTCCGATTTGAAGATGGGACAAGATGTAAGGTGAAGTATGGAGAATATAAACGTCTGCATAGATTGATAACGGGGTGCAGCCCCCGCTCGATTTGGGAGAATCTAAAAGATGGGAAAAGCCTTGAAGAATTGTTAGAGCATGTCCCGGATGAGTTTAATTCGTGGGTGCAGAAAAATGTAGAATTAATAAAAGGAGATTACAAAGTGATGGAAGGAGAGTGCGAACAGATTTTTAAGAAAATCAAAAAGTTGGGTGATGTGGACAGAAAAACCTATGCTCAGGAAATTTTGGAGCATGGGATATTATCTAAGATTCTGTTTCAAATGTTGGATGGTAAAAATTATTCAGAAACAGTTTGGAAAATGATCAAACCGGATTCTACTAAACCATTCCGTCCAGATATTGATTCTTGACACCGTAACAAAACCCTTCTGCAATCGTTTTATCAGGAGAGTCCTTGCCCCGTCAGTCCAGCTGGTGGGCGGGGGGACTCTTTTTGCTTGCGTTGTATCCTGCCACGCTGTAGCATATAGGCATGATTCTGAAAGCAGTAAAAATTCCTTACGGGAAAGAAGTGGAAACCGATAACGGATTCGTGCATTATTCCTGGTATGACCACGATGAGAAATGTGTGATTGTTCTCGTGAGAGAAAATCCAGATTCCTCTGAGCGTTTCCCACTCCCGAAATGAAGCTAAATCCTCTTTCTTTGTGTATTATAGGAATGGCTGTCTTCGTTGCGGCCCTTATGTATATGGCCTATAGTCTCTCTTATTTTCCACGGCTGGAGAAGTCCTACATTTCTCTACAGAACCCCTGTCGTGCAGAATCCACAATTACTCCTCTTCTTTTCGGTAAGGCATCTGTTTTTAGCTACATAGACATGGAATGCGTACTGTTACGTTCCTCTCCCCCAAAATGACAGCACCCCACCCAAAGCGAAATGGTCATGGTTCCCCAAAGAAGAAATGAGCATAACACCCTCTCTACAGGCCAAAACAGAACAGCGGAACAAGATCGTGGACGCTATTGTTGAGAAAGCGGAGAAGATTGCCTCTGACAAATCGCTTCCCCGTAGCACTCGCCGTCGCGCTGAACGTGTACTTCGGAAAGCTGCCAAGCGCTCGATGCTTCGGTCAACTCCTGATCCGGCTGGGAATCGTGCCAAGCGACGGGCTATTCTCCATCATGTCCATTCTCAGGACAAGCCAGTGCCCAAGCAGATCGTCCTGCGAAAGCGTCGGTTGCGGAGGTGGAAGCGGAAGCACAAAGTGGAAATCCTGCGGTGGGATTATCCGAACTATATGCTTCCCGTTGTTCAATGAGAAAGCTCTTCTTCCTCCTCCTGTTTCTTGGTGCTGCCTGTGTGTTGGGTGGCTGTAATGGCAGGAGAGACAATGGCTATGGTGCGCTACAGGCAGAGAAAAAAGGGCGAAAGCCTCTACATCATTTCTCGTTAGATGAGTGAAGTTATTACATTCCTCCTCGGCTTTGCTCTCGGCACCTTCATTGGAGAAGCCATAGGCTGGAAGAACATGAAAAGGCACCTAGAGAAGGATGGATGGAAGAGAAGTGAGGATTTTTAGCACAATTTGCTTTCCCTGCACACAAAGAGTATTATCCCCGTTGGATGGCTTTTCTCTCAATAATAACTGGTACGTTTGGTTATAATGTTATCCAAGGAGACAGGGTAACAAATCTCTTTGCTTGGGCGGGTCCAGCGACAGATGGCACTGGTCTTTCCGATGCTGCAATCTTCCAGGGGAATCAGGCTGCGGACGGTGCAACACTTGGAGTAGTCGAGATTGTTACGCAGAACCTTGCCCCCACTGGAACCTCAGACGTGGTTGCGCTCATGGACACAGGAACGGATGAATTAGGCTTCCTTGACAGTGGCATAAATGGGAGTGTTTATGATGGGAATGCGATGGGATGGGGTCACACCCTGCCTGGGGATGGGTATTCTTATGTTGCTCCTCCCGTGACAGGAGACGGGGGGAACCTCGCTATCGGGGTTATCGGTGCAGCAAACACAATCCAACTTTTTGCAGGCGGCTCAGAAGGGACAAATGTGAAAATGGCAATCTCCAATGATGGTGTCCAGTTCGGATTCTACGATGCGAACACGACTGGCGGGCCGTCAACCTTCACGACGCCTATTCTGGATATGTCAGCGAGTACGCCAGCGACTTGCAAAAAAACAATAGACCCTTCGGCGAGAAAACTTTATTACGCTGATGGAACAACCGTAGCAGTAGATTACTCCGTTCAGGATAAACTCGTCATTGCCGGAGGGGTGACGCTCAGCGAAATGGCGGCCCCTGCTACCCCTGCCGCGAATAAGGTTGCCATCTACGTGGACTCCGCAGACGGGAGCCTGAAGGCAAAGTTTGACTCAGGCAACGTGGTGACAATCGCAGCCTATGCCTGATTGATTTTTAGTTTTGTATTCTGTACACTCACAAAGTGAAACAACTTAAAAGCGGACATGCGGCAAGAGAGGCGATATTGAACGGAGTCCGCAAGTTGGAAGAACAGGTTTCTGCGACGATGGGTGCGAAAGGGCGCAACATCCTTTTGGAGAAAAAGGGCGTTCCGGTTATCACCAAAGACGGCGTAACTGTTGCGAGAGAGATACATCTGCCGGACAGATTTGAGGACATGGGTTGCCAGCTAGTCAAGCAGGCAGCGAATGAAACAAATCGTCTCGCAGGCGACGGTACCACAAATTCAGTAGTTCTCGCTTACTCAATGATGAAGAACGGCATGAAAAAGATCAAGCGCGGAGCAAACGCGATTTCTATGAAGCGCGGGATGGATAAGGCGAAGGACTCTATCATCGCACAATTAAATACCATGAAGAAAGATGTTACCAAAAAGGAGCAGCTTCAGGCTATCGCCACAATCAGTTCTCAGGATGAAGAAATAGGGAAGGTGGTAGCTGATGTTATTTCGCAGGTAGGCAAAGACGGTATCGTAACATCCGAAGCAAGCGCAATAGCGGGCATAGAGTCTGAGGTTGTTGAGGGTATGGAACTCGACTATCCGCTTGTCTCCCCCTACTTCATAAATAACCCGAAACTCACGGCAGTAATCGGGGATACTCCCATACTAATTACAGACAAAAGAATCACCCACTTCAAACAGATTCTTCCGATTCTCAAATTGATCAAGGAAACGTATGAGGTGCCGAGAATCACTATCATCTGCAAAGACATGCGCGATGAAGCACTGGTGTCTTCCGTGGTGAATAAACAGAAGGGGCAACTGGAGATCGCTGTGGTAAAATTCCCTGAAACAAATCAGAGCTTAGAAATTTTGGAAGACGTAGCGAAACTCACGGGGGCGACAATAATTTCTGAGATATTCAATCTCCGTCTGGAAAAAATGAATCTTGAACAATTGGGCCACGCAAAAAAGATTATTGCAGGTAAAGACAAAATCACAATAATCGGAGGGGAGGGGAATATTGAGGAAAGAATAGAAGAACTTAAAATACAACTTGAACAGGAGGATAACCCCATGCTTAGGAAGCGTCTGGCAAAACTCACAAATGGCGTAGCGGTTATCCGCGTTGGAGCGAATACTGAAGTGGAGCAGACAGAAAGACTCCATCGCGTGGAAGATGCCATAAACGCGGCAAAAGCCGCCTCAGAAGAGGGTATCCTTGCAGGAGGCGGGACAGCCTACCTCCGCTGCGTAAACAATCTAAAGCTTACTGGTGATGAAGAAACAGGAGCAGAGATAGTATTCCATGCAATCCAGACTACTACCGAAGTCATTGCGGATAATTCAGGGGCGAATGGTAAGAAAGTCCGGGAAGAGGTGCAGAGACTCACGGGGAATATGGGGTACAACGCCCTTACAAACAGCTACGAAAATCTCATGGATTCCAATGTGATAGACCCCACCAAAGTAGTGCGCATTGCTCTTGAGAACGCTGTTTCTGTTGCCAGCATATTCCTTACGCTTGAAGGGGCTGTTTGTTTCATAAAACCGGAAGAGCCTGGATTTGACTTGTCTCTTGTAGATTAATTCCCTATACTCCATCTATGCCTAAATTCCTCAGAAGAATAACACCCAAGGACGGCGATGCATTCACTCAGGCCACCAGAGAGGAGGTTATTGCTCAAAAAGCCAAGGAGGTGAACGGAGAAATAATAATCTTGGAGGCAAGGAGGAATGTTCTTGGGAAAACAAGGGCAGAACGTCAGGAACTTATTGCTGAAGCAAAGGCAGAAGTGGAGAAACTTTACTGTGAGTAACCCCCGACCCCCGATGGGCTTAAAAAATTTTCTAAGGCTGGACTAAATACCTGATGTACTGTATTGTTTGCTTATGAAGAGGGTTCTGCTTTCTAAATTACATCTCTGGGATAAGAACCCCCGCACGATCAAAGATAAGCGATTTGAGACTCTTTGCAAATCTATGGAAGACGACCCCGAATTTATGGATTTGCGCCCCGTTCTTGCCACAAAGGATGGAAGGATATACGCAGGAAATATGCGATATCGAGCCGCACAGCAGCTAGGATGGAAAGACATCCCTGCAATCATTACAGATATTTCCGAAAAGCTGGCAAATGAAAGAGCGATCAAGGATAACAACGAATTTGGAGAATGGAATAATGACGAGCTTGCCACTCTCCTTGACGAAATGGAGAAGGATGGGACAGACCTTTCATTGCTTGGCTTGGATGATTCTATTCAGAAGATTATAGATCAGTTGAAGGAGAAAGAGATTGTGGAGGATGAAGTACCTGAACCGAGGAAAGACCCGCAGACGAAGTTAGGGGACTTGTGGCAACTCGGAGAACACAGATTGCTCTGTGGCGACGCAACGAAGATTGAGGATGTGGAAAAGCTGATGGGGGGGGGCACTGCCGACATGCTTTTTACTGATCCACCGTATGGAGTTGCTTATGTTGGGAAAACGAAAGACTCTCTTACAATTCAAAATGATTCGCTTGGTGATGAAGGAACGAGAAAACTTGTTGCAGATGCGCTCCGTATTGCACCAATACGGGCAGGTGCGTGTTTTTATGTGTGTTCCCCGCCGGGGAACTCAGAAACTGCATTCAGATTGGCAATTGCCGACGCGGGGTTGGTTTTAAGACAGTGTATTGTTTGGGTGAAAGACCATTTTGTGATGGGACGGCAGGATTACCACTGGAAACACGAATCAATTTTGTATGGCTGGCGAGAAGGCGCTGCGCATTTTTATGTAGGAGGCAGAACACAGGATACTGTATGGGAAGTGCCGCGACCGACTGTAAGCAAAGAGCATCCGACAATGAAGCCGATTGCCCTGATTGCAAAGGCAGTGAATAACAATACGAAGGAAAATGATATTGTGCTCGATGTTTTTGGTGGTTCCGGTTCCACCCTCATTGCCTGTGAACAGCTCAATCGCAAGTGCTACATGATGGAGATTGATCCGCAATACGTCCGTGTTATTATAGACCGATGGGAAACCCTGACAGGAAACAAAGCCAAGTTGCTCAAGTAAGAGAGCTTGCAAGGCAGATGAAACAAGCCCGTAAGAACGGAGACAACAAAAGAGCGAGTAAGCTGGAATTTACAATCCACATTATAAATGCTACTATGCAGTCCTATGGCCAGAACACCGCAGAAAACACCACATAAAGGACTAAGGGAGCCGTGGAAGAAAGGAGAATGCCCGAACCCGAATGGAAGACCTGTCGGGCAAAGAAATTACGCCACGATTTACAAAGAAGCCATCCGCAAGATAGCTGAATCTCAAAACATGACACCCGAAGAGATCGAAGACGTTATGGTGCAATCAGGACTCAAACACGCGATCAAGGGGGATTATCGCTTCTATCAAGACACTTTAGACCGTCTTCACGGAAAGCCAAAAGGAGAGATAGACTTCAAGGGAACTATAGCTCTCACGAAAGCAATCACCGAAGCCGATGACTGATGATGGGGAGCTCATAAAAAGATGGCGTAAGTCCCCTCTAAATTACATTGAGGACGTTTGGAAACTCATACCCCAGCCCCTCAAAGAAGGCGTACCGAAAGACTTACCGCTCAAAGATTACTCTGTAAAAGACTTTGAGCCGTTCATTGACGGCAAGCATATTACGTGGCAGCAGTGGGTTATCCTCAAGGCTGTAGAGAAGGCCGTGAAGGGGGACGCTCCCGCATGGATTACGGTAGTCTCCGGCCACGGCATCGGCAAAAGCACGGTGGAAGCTTGGCTCATTTTTTGGTTTCTCACCTGCTGGGTGCATTCCAAGGTCGGCTGCACAGCTCCGAGTGCAGAGCAGATGTTTGATGTTCTTTGGGCCGAAGCCTCCCTGTGGCTCAATAGAATGCCTCCTAAGATCAAGGGATTGTATGAGTGGCAATCAAGTTACATTCGTGTCGCAGAAGACCCTGAAAGCTGGTTCGCAAGAGCGAGAACGGCACGCAAAGAGAAACCGGAGGCACTGGCGGGACTCCACGCTGATAATGTGATGCTCCTTTGCGATGAAGCAAGCGGCATTGAGGAGATCATTTTCAAAACTGCCCACGGCGCACTCACAAATAAGCGTACATTGGTTTTGCTGATTTCCAATGGCACAAGGAACATTGGATACTTCTATGATTCCCACCATTCCGGCAGAGAAGATTGGCAATGCCTCTCGTTCTCCTCGCTGGATTCCCCTATAGTTGATAAGAAGTTCATTGATCTCATACGTGATAAGTATGGTGAGGGTTCTGATGAGTGGCGTATCCGTGTGGTAGGGCAGTTCCCTGACGAAATGGCGATTGATACCAGCGGATACGTGCAACTGATTCAGGAAAATGATATACGGTTCATCCATGAGGCGGATTTTGTAAAATCCGGCTGGAGAAAAATGGGGGTAGACCCTTCGGGGATGGGGAACAACAAAACGATCATTACACTGAGAGACGCGTTCAAGGCCGAAGTGATTTACGAAGAGAAGAGGTCTACACCCGAAAGAATCGCGGCAGCCGTAGCGCGGCTTATGGAGGAGTACAATGTCCCTGCTGATCTTGTATTCATGGACATCTTCGGCGTTGGGGGTGAGTCCTATCAAAAGCTGGCACTGATGGGTATAAGTGTTGTCGGTCTGAATGTGGCAGACAAACCAAGTGATGAGGAAAGGTTTATGAATCTGAGAGCCGAGGCCTACTGGCGAACAAGGAAATGGCTCCGCACTGGAGGAGATTTGGTATTACATGAAGGTTATAATGACCTAAAAACGATAAAATACAAGAAGACTGTGAAGGGCAAAATCCAGATTATGCCGAAGCAGGAAATGCAGAAACTCGGCATAAATTCGCCAGATTTTGCGGATTCTCTCATGCTGACCTTTTGCACTCCTGACGAAAACTATGGCGAAGAAACCGAAGAAATGGAGGAATTGTTTGCAGGAAGACTCAGTTAGTGTATCCTTGCATTATGTCCATCTATTCAAAAGCAGAGAAGGAAGCGAACAGAATACTCGGTGACCGCCCTGTGAAGCCTGAGAAGTTCTGCACCCCTGAAGAGTGGCTGGCCTATGAGAAGAGCCTCGATCATTACCGCAGAGAGTGGGATCATATTTTCCTGCACGAAACGGTCATGGAATTAGATCGAAGGAATGCCGAATAGGATTAGATTCAGGAATGGCCTGAAACTGGAAGGGATAAAGTGCCCGTGGTGCAATCGGAAGAGACGCGCGAGAGTGTTCACAAACAGAATACGATGGTGGATTAGACTAAGCTGCGGACATGTGAAAGTGCCGGGCTATGTACTCCCCCCCGATGTTCTTATCAAGGAAGGAATGGCGAATTACAATTCTGCTACAAGGGACGAATCATGGGGGAAGATGCAGAAGCACGATGAATGGAACAGGGTGCAAAGACTCAAAGAACAGGAGGAGTTCTTTGCCAGTAACAGGGGGAAACTAAGAGGGAATTTTGGAATTGCGAGGAAAGCGGTATAATGTCCGTACAGAGTTAAGGCAGCAGTAAGGGGCTGCCTTTTTCGATATGCTTGCATTCCCCCTTGGCTGCGAGCATACTACACATGGACTAGATGTGTGGGACTACTGTACCACACATGCCTAAAGCAATTGAAGTACCACTGAAAGGGACTACGAAGAAGAGCGAAAGCGAAACGCCGTTGTGGATTGACAGAGATCCTGTGCAACAGGCTTTTCTGATGAAGAGGATGAAGCGGATTACATACATAAAACAAAAATCAGCAGAGCATTATCCCGAAATCAGGGAGTCCATCATGCTCTATGAAGGGAAGAGCACGATAGTAGATGAGAAAAAGGATGAAAGGACTATAGAGACGGTCATGCCCATTGCAAGAGCGTTTGTAGAAGCCAAAACAGCGGAAGAAGTGAAGTCAATGAATGAGTATGAATATACGCCAGTAAAAGACACTGCCGACTCGTGGAAGGTGGGACTCATAAGTGATGTTAATAAACATGTACATCGAGTAGTCAAGAGAAAATCTAAACGGCACAAGATGATACGGATGAAGAATATTCATGGATTGTCGATTAAGCGGAAGGGGTACAGGAAAGTAATGCGCTACATCAAAGACCGTGTGGAGAGCGATGATGACGCGAGGGGGACAGTATTCAGGCGAAGGCTTGTCCCCGTCTACGATGACCTGTTTGAAGACATCGTTTCACCATTTGATTTCGCAATAGACCCGAACGCGGATTCTCTGGATGATGCAATGGACTGTTGCCATACGCACGTTGAGAACTATGAAGTTTTCATGGAAATGTACGGTAATGACCCGCGCTTTATTAACGTAGATAAGGTGAAACCCGGAGTGAAGTTCACGTTTGATAAGGATGGAGAATTTGTTTACAGCGAAAAGGTAGCGGAGAACGGTGTTGTGATTGAAGAATATTTTAATAAAACTGAGGACGAATGGGTTGTTGTGGCGAATGGAGTCCTGCTGACGCCCGTACAGAAGGAGGGAGAAGATTTTATAGCCTATCCTCTCCCTGATGACCACAAGGAGCTTCCATTCGTCAGTTACCATAACCATGCGAAGTTCGCTATTGAAACATTCGGGCCTCCGCCCGATCTTTCACCGGACGGGGAGGAATTGAGTTCTGTCCAGGTACTCGATCACGAGGAGAGTTTTTGGACTAAAGGCGACCCGCTTATTATTAAAGACCTCATAGACCTCAACACAGGATTTACACGCGCGATGTTCCGCAACGCAAAGATAGCTGCGGAGGTGATTATCGCTACCAAGGAAGGAAAGAAATTCAAGAACAAACACTACAAGGCAGGAGATCAGGCACTAGGCATGATGGGGCAGTTTGAAGTGGTACAGGTGGGAAGGAATATCTTTGGAGACATGGTGCCCCTGCTGGACTGGCTCATGTCAATGAAAGTCCTCGCATTGGGGGTAGACCCTCGTTCCCTGACACAATCGGAGAAAACTAAAACGGCAACCGAGGCGGCTATCATGCGCGAGACTGCTCTCGTAAGGCTTGAACAGGGGATAGAATTCAATGAAGAAAATGGAGAGATCAGGGACGGAATACTTACATACAAACTCATCCAGCAATACTATTCAAAGCCGGAGTTGGTCAGAATCACTGGATTGGAATCTGAGAAAGAGCTTGATAGATTTGACGAAATTGAAAAGGACGGGGAAACCCCGGTTATCGGGAAACGGTACAGGCTCATCCGCTCAAGTATCAAACTCAAGGAAAAGAAGCAGAAGAAGGGGGATTCTTACAAATACTACCTCTCAAGGGAGGAGGGTGGTATCAGCTCATTCCTTGCGCGGCCTGAGTACATCCGGTCTTCGGAAGTGGATATTACAATTACAACAACCCGCAGGGCGGGAGAAATACGCGCAATCAACGTACAACAGTCCATGCAGCTTATCGAATTGTATATTAAGCTGTTCGCTCTCTCCCAGCCGGGACAGAACGGGCAACCGCCTGTCATAGACAAGGAAGATTTGCCAGACCTCAAAGAAGAGCTGAAAATCCTGCAACGTGCTCTAGGCCGCAATCCCGATGCGATTGCGACACAGGGTGAGGAAGACGAAGAACAGGAAAAGTCCGACGAAGCAGAAGCGCTTGTCTTTGCAAGCCAGAGGCCCGTAGCAGATGTTACCCCGCCACCCAATGTTGTTCCCGCTCAATGACTTCATCTACATTATTGAACAGGAAACCGAGATGGGCAAGGTTGATGGATTCTACACGGGAGAGGATGGCCTTCCTATAGCCGGTTATGGCAAAGTGTACGCCGTCTCCGAAGAAGCCACCGAGAAGGAGAACCAAAAGAACCTTGAGAGAATCACAGTAGGAATGAACGTGTGGTATACAAAATATGCTGCTGAAGACGTCTTTGCGAAGGATGAGGAGGGAACGAAAATAGAACATCTCAAAGCTGTCCATATCACTTCTGTCCATGCCAGAGACATTTAGCGAGAACGAAAAAAAAAGGCTTCGGGAATTGATAACGTCAGACGACTTCCTGTTGTTTCACAGATTTTTGCAGGAGAGAACGGGCAATCTCCTTCTGGAGTTTTCCAGTACGAAACAAGATGAAAGAGACAGGAGAGAAGAGATTTATCACAGGCTCAATGAAGTATCCACTATCAGAGGGCTTATCGATGAGATTTGATTTCATCCCGGAAGAGGCAAAACCACATGAATGTGCTGTTTTGGTGCTTTATTTTGTGGTAGGGGTGAAAGACTCTGTGGAGATACAGCGGACGCTCCATTACAAAGACGTTCGTTCCGTCTACAGAGTCCTGAACAAATACAGACAGGAAAGTGGACTACGGTACATGCAAACAGAGCAACCAAAATAGATTTATGCAAGGATTCGAGCCAGCTCTTTGGAATCACTTTTTTGGCAGAAGGTCGTGTGGAGGCATCGTAGATGTTTCCCCTTGGCCTTCAGCCAATCATTACCCCAACATTTATGACTACAGAAGAACAGGCGTCGGGCGAGAATCTTTCTCCCGACGGTGACGGTTCCATCGTAGCCGAGCTTATATCCTCTGAGGAAAAAGCCGACGGTGAAGCCAAGGTGGAAAAGCCCAAGGAAGAATCCAAGGAGGACACGACCAAACCCATGCAAATGACCCAGAAGGAATATCAGGAATGGAAGGAGGGCCAGAAAGCACTCAATACTCTTCTGGAAGCTCTCGGTAAGAAAGACGTGAAAACCAAGAAGCCCGAAGAGGCACTGAAGGATGTAGTTTCTGATCTCCAGCGCAAACTTGAACAATCCCGATGGGAAAGGGATAACCCCGCAGTCCTCAAAAATGAAGAATGGGCAAAGGTGAACGAGGAACGATTAGACCCCGATCATCCTTGGCACAAATTGGATTATGAAGACGTGTGGAAACTGATTAAGAAGGAAAATCCCAGAATGGAATCTGCTAAAAAGGAGCTTGAACACTCGGAAAGGAATCCCACAGACGGCTCTGTGCCATTCTTCGGTACCGGAGAAGTCGTAGAAAGTATCACGGACTTTGATAAGTCAATCCAGAAGGAAATGAAGTCAAAACTCGGATACAAGGATTCTGACTTCGAGTAATTAATTTTTATTTCTTTCAATTACTCATCATGGCTACGAAACCAGCAGTACCGCACAATCCAAGGATTGAGTATTTGTGGGTTCCTGTCAGTACGACCTTCGAGGAGATGGACATGCTTGCTTCTCAGGAGGACGCAACAAATCAGGAGACAGCGAAAATGACTGCAACTGCCGCGAACATTGCAGGCTTCATTATGAAGCAGATCACTGCAACTTCCACAGAATACTCAACGCTTTCGCGCGTGCCAGTGCTTATCGACGAGTTCGGCGAATTTGAATTCGATGTTGATACCGGAACAGCCGACATCAATGACGAAGACGGATTTATCGACGTTGACGACACCGCACCGGATGATGCCGTAGATGTGGAGGCATCGACAGAAGACCACATCAAAGTCACACGTTATATTTCTGGTACTCTTGTCCGGGGGCGCGTTGCCGTTTGGTCGCACCTTCAGGCTCCAGTTATCCGCTAACCTTTCCAATCTTTTATCATGCTACTCACCTATGGTCTACTCGGAACGGCATTGACGAAGAACGCAAAGGTTGCGTTCAATAAAGGTGTCAAACTGGCTCCCCAAGCGGGGAGAATGATGTTTGACGTTCGATCCGTTACCGATAAAATTTCAGAGTCAGACAGCTGGAGCTTCGACCCGATTGCACGGGCAACCGGAGAGGGAAGCAACTACGCTTCTGACGACCCTGTGAAGGGGTACAACCTTATCCTCACACAGGCCAAGTTTACGCAGTCATTCGAGATGACTAAAGAATCAGGAATGTACGACAAGTACAATGTAACGACAGCCCTCAGGGGCGTACAGGGGCTTGGAACCGCCTGTGGCAAGAGGTTTGAGATGGATGCTCAGCTTCTTGTCGGGCAGGGATCGGGTGCAAGCTACACAGATATGGACGGCCAGACGATTTCTACATTGTCTGCTGACTCCGTAAATGTCTTCTCAGCCTCCCACACGACACGTTCAGGTACAGGCTATGGCAACCTCGGCTCTTCCGTGTTCGGCCAGACAGGGCTTGAAGCGGATGAAGTTCTCTGGAGGTCATTCGTAAACCACGACGGAGAACAGGTTGATAAGATTTCCACTCATATTTACACCACGCGGAAGTCCGGTGTAACCAATCTTGTCGATGAATACCGCAACGCGAGAGGGCACGTTGAAGATGACGCCCTTGGTATAAATGTCTTCAACACGAATTTCAACCGTGCTGCGGGGCCGCGTTACGGCCACATCGTCATGGAATACCTTGATGCGTCTTCGACTGGTGGAATTGACACTGCCAAAGACGATTACTGGGGTACTGTTCAGGCGGGTGCTGCGGAAATGGAAGCTAAAATTTCTCAGAATCCGATGGTATATCCTATCCAGCTCGTTCAAAGGAATCGCAATGTTCTTGTGCAAACTGACATGCACTACGCATACGGCATAAAAGATGCGTTCTGCATCACGCAGCACAATGCTTAGTTCTTAACCCTTCTAACCATGCCTTCAGCTCGTAATGCGACTACAACGACACTTATAGTGGCGGCGATAGGGTTATCTGTAGCTAACACAGCCTATATCAATGGGATGCGATCAACCGCGTCTACTCCTGCGGATTTCCAGGGGGAAGCAGTACTGACGGAAGACCTGACATTTCTTACCGGGGATAACGCTACTCCTGCAATCAATCTTAATTTGATGGCAGCACTCACCATCCAAGCAGACGGTGATTTAGAAACTGGTTCTGGCGACGTAGTATCTAATCTGACAAGGAACCCCGCAGCATGTTGGAAAACCACCAGCGGGAACTTTATAGAGTGCTATCAGGAAGATGTATTCACTGGTACAGGGGGCGGTTTTGGCACAGCATCATATTATGATGTTGCTTCGATCGCTTCTCCGTATACCACTACAGGTGCAGTCACCCGCGTAGGGTATTCCTGTGACGGAACGCCTGTCGCAGCGAACGTTTCTGCCGGGTATGTCACTGCGCTCACCTCATCCGCGACGACATTCTTCAGCAGGGCAGCGATCAGCTCGGGTTCGCATCTGTATGTCACTGGCACAGGCTCGAACAACAATGGCGAGTCTACAGCCTGGGACCCACAGGAATATATTAAGATTTCCGCGAGTACAGACATCGGAATGGATGATGATTCGTCTAAATGCATCCTCCAAGTCTGGTCGTTTGGATTGTATAACCCAACGTAGTCCTTTCACTCTGTCCCCTACGGGGGACGGGGATGAGCGGATTTCTTACCCCACACTCGTATGCCCATTATGTCACAAACAGGCGATCTGGAAGTTGTTGCAGCAGGAAGGCCGGATATTCAGAAGCTCATCCGTGCAGGAGCACTCAAGCCTATGGATATTGATCCTGAAACAGGATTCCGAAAGCAGCCGACAGCGAAATTTGATCTTGTCAATAAGCGCGTGAAAGACCGTGAGACAGGGAAGACTGAGATGAGACAAATCAGAGACTACCGGGGGCATGTTGAGAACCCAGATTGTCCGGGTTGGAGGATAGGACTCACGCCTGAGAAATACTGGGAGATGCTTCTCATGGAGGCAGACGGGCACCTGCGCGGGAGAAAGGGTGCGTTTGCCCCTGAGCTTACCGACACAGAGGTAACATCTTTTGAGGAATGGCTTTCTAAGAAGTTTGTGGAAGATGAAGCCATGACAGACCGCGATACGGAGGATATGCCCAAGCATCCTGTCGTCAGGAAAGTCCTTCGCAGGAAAAAGCAGGGGAAACTGGAGAAAGAGGTGCAAAAACCTGAGAGAAAGAAAGCAGAGCCGGAACAAAATGATTCTCTGTCCGAAGAGTCCGAAGTTGTAAAAGTAAAGCCCAAGAGAGGCCGTCCTGCTAAAGCCGCCTAAATGTGCAGTATTTATTCAGTCTTGTCGGCTCCATTGCAGATCAGGCGTTGAATGAAACCCTTGGCAGTTCCACATCAACGCTTCCTGCACTGCAACCCGCTGCTCTTAACCGTCAGGTAGACCGTATCAACCGTAAATTCGTAAATGCAGCAAGGGATAACGCCATAGAAAGGTGGTCATGGTTGGGGGATACTCAAACAGAGTTTGAAACATATGATGCCACTTCTCTCTCTGCGGCGGCGGCTAAGTCTGCGGCGACATTCGCTGTGGCAAGCGTTACTGGTTTCCCGACTTCCGGCAGGGTGTGGCTTGATACCGTGAATAATGCAGTGGACTTTGTGGATTATGCATCTATTGCCACTCTGACAGCCACAGTCAGCACAGCAACAGGAGCGGAAACAATTACTGTCGCCCATGACTCAGGAGATCACTGTGAACTTTTGTACGCCCTGCCGTCTGATTTCGGCTCAGTGATTCAGGTACTTGTAGACGGCAATGAATATACGGAGGACAAAGTAAATCCTGTTCCTACTGGCGGAAAATACCGCCTCTTTGATTCATATATTTTGTTCCCGATGGACATAGGCACTACGGATGTTGTTCTCAGGTACGAGAAAGGAGCTACGACGCTCTTCACAGGTAACGATGCGGCAGACAGGCTTCTCTCCACGAATATACCAGTGGATTTTGAAAGATTCGCCATTGAGAGTCTGATTGCTTACATCCATATCAAAAGGAGGAAAAAGGATGCTGCGATTGACGCTCTCACGCTTGCAAAACAAGAACTGGACGCAGCTTTGGCTGCTGACAATCCTTCCACCTACATTTATTAGCAGAGAATATTCTATCGAAGCGCAGAACATGTCAGGGGGCTTAAATGCCACATCAGGGATAGAGAACCTTGCTCCTGAACAGCAATCTGCGGCAGAAAATGTCCGGTATTCAGACGAGGGGGGGATACAGCCGAGAAATGGCGTTGTCCTTCTCACTGCATCAGGCGGTGGCGCAAAAGTCGGCAATATCCATACGCATCGCAACACGGTCATGTTCGCAAAATCAGGAACGAAAATCTATCAGTCAACTGACTGGAAAAAACATTCTTATACGACAGGAGTAACACGAACGGCAACGGAAATAGACGAGTTCGAATCGGTAGAGAGGGATGTTTTTGCTTCTAACCAGACAGATGCTTATTTAAGGATAGCGGTTTCAACCATTGCGGCAATCAGTAGCGGAGCAGGAACATTCAGTGTGAATACCGGAGACGGAGAAAAATTCTCATCAGGAACCGTCTACATTCGCGGGACAGCCATTACAGGCGGGACACTCGCTACAGACGATTACACGGGCTGCACCGGCCTTACATCAAGTATGGCGGTAGGAGATATAGTTACACAGACTTCCACCCCTTCCGGTGCCCCCAAGGGTGCATGTATTACTGAATTGGAAGGTTCGACTCTCGTAGGAAATGTGAAGTCTAATCCTATGGTTATTCACTACTCGGCGGCCCGTACGGATACAGCCCCGCAGTTCTCGTATGATTTTACTGCGAATGGTGCGAATAAAAAGAGTATGCCTTCCGATGTTCTCGCTTTCGGGAAGGTCACAGGAGGAGTTTTGATCGGTCTGAAACGGGGGATACACTTCTCAGGCGGGTTTGAGGTGAATACTGGTGCGCTTCTTACCGCCGAGAAATCAGGCGTTCATGGAGTCCACAACGCAAGAGCATTCTCACAGGGGGATAAAATGACAATGTGCCTGACGAATACGAACCGAATCCTGCCGATTATTTATGACCAGAACGGCGTGCAGGTCATGGATGACCCGTTTAATAAGAAAAAGAATCTTGACTATCCGGTGAGATCAATTCTGGACGGTCTGGACACCGTTCAGACATTCTCAGGGGCTTTCTATGACCCCTCAACTTCTACGCACACGTTTGTCGTGTATAAAAACGGTTTCTCCAGAGAACTTGTCTATCAGGAGGATATAGGGAAATGGTCTGTGGACATCGGGAAGAATGCTCTTTGCAAAACTTTCTACAAAGGGCGTGTCTATACTGGCTCTGACAACTCAGATAAGATTTATCTTGAAAATGAAGGGAGAGATGATGACGGAGCAGCGATTCAAACCCGCATTACAACGGGGAAACTTACCCCGAAGCCCAAGAGGATAACAAGCGAATACCTTGATCTTACTTTCGGAGGGCTTTGCTCCGCAACTGGGGAATTCACAGTCAGAATCCTCTGCAGGGATACAGAAATAACCAGGGATGTTACTGCCGCAAAAATGATCGAAGCCGGACTCATGACAATCGATTCAGGCGTCTTCATCGGGCATGGCGAAACAGGAGGCGAGCTGATCGGCACAGGGGGTTCTGTCATTGAGGCTTTTCCGTTTACCTATTCTTTTCCATTTCTCCTTGAGGGAGAATCCATCCAGATACAATGGGAAATCACTGCAGAAGGGAGCGTAGTGGAATTGAGAGATTACACCATACGAGCACAAACGGATGGCGAATTACTCCTTACCAGTCAATAGTATGGCAAATTTCAGAATCATGGGGAAAGTGTGGAAGCAATGTCTTCTCTTCACTGTCCTGCTCTATTACGGGCTACAGTATTCTACGGCTGTCTACGCAGCGAATCTTGACCGCAGTTACACGGTACACAACGTTCCGACCATGTATCTGAACGTAGGAATAAGCGCGACCCAAACAGCAGATATTAAACTGTCTCCTCCTACAAGGAACGGTGAATCTCAGACGTTCCCGACTGTCTCCGGAGGTATACTGGAAATCTCAGGTATCCGCTATACGGAACTTATTTCTTACACGGGAGCAATTGTTGATTCTTCTACGAAAGAAGTAACCCTGTACGGGGTGGTGAGAGGATACTGCTGGAATATAAATTCATTCGCTTCATGCGAAGACGGAAGACAATGGTCAAGAGGAACGAGAGTCATACTGAATAATGATATGAGGATTTATAACCAGTCATTAAAACTTGATATGGTCAATGTGCTCACTAAAAGCGGTGCGATTCGGAGCGACGATACAACACAGCCTTTTCTCTTCATCAACCCATTTACAACAACACAGCGCGATCTTATTTCCTACAAGGGGGAATCTGGTGATGCCCCGATTATTAAAAACTCCACAACGGGGATTCTCCAGTGGTGGGATGGCAGCTCATGGCTGGACTTTGCCACCTCCACCGGAAGCTACGCAAACGCAACAATCTCCGTGAGAGGTGTAGTGGAACTGGCAGACACAGGCTCCATCATCCAGATGAGTGCTACTGGCTCTACTGGAGCATGGAACGTCCTTACCGCGATTCTCACGACCATGACAGGAGGACTCACGAGTGATTGGGGGAAGATACCTATTCTGAACACAAGCGGCCTTCTTTCGACGTGGATAGGCGGCACAGGATTATCAAAGCCGTCTTCAGGTTCACTCTTGCTCGCACAGGGAAGCGGAGCTATGAAGCTCCTCCCGATGGGGAGTAATGGTCAGGTGCTTACCATGAGCGGTACGCGATTGGTTTTTAAGGCATCGACTCAGGCAATCGGCATCACTGTGGGGGCACAGACAAAGTTGGGTGACAGTACCACCGCAGCAGAAACAGGGACTATTATGACCATCCCGGCAGGACAGTTCAATTCCGCGAATGATGTCATAAAGGTGACAGTGAGAGGTGGATACTCTTCTAACGCAAATTCCCATGTCATAAATTTCGTCCTTGGGACAGATAGGATAGCATTATTCTCCGGCTCACAACTGAATACGCTAGCTGCTGCCTACCCGTTTGAAGTTGTCCTTTACCTTCAGGCGACTGCTATAGGGACTGGGGGCACGATAGTTACCACTGGCACTTCTATGATAGGAGGTTTCACCGCTATAACTGCTTTATGGAATACTGACGGTGTTTCAACAGATTCCGATACGGTGGACACCACTGCTGCACTGACTTTGGAAATGGACGTAACTTACAACGCCTCCAGTGCGAATAACTTTATCCAGCCTTATTCTTATCAAGTTGAGTTCATAGATCAATAGATGGCTAATCTACTTTCAAATGCGGCGAAGCGGGCGGTTGCAAGGGTGAAGAATATTGTCAATCCTACGGCTGCGGGGAAAGCAGCACAGGCAAACGTCGTTACTGCCAAGCGTTCCTCTGTTGTGAGAACGCCCGAAGGGGCATCAGCTCCGATTACTGGCAATCGCGGCAGTGGGCTCATAAATCCTGGAGCTGGTTCGTTTGTCGGCAATCCTGTTCTGAATCCGAGCTATCAACTTAAAGGTTCCGGTAATCCAGTCTATTCTACGCCGGAAGAATTGGAGCAGGCATGGAACCTCATTGATAAGCAGCCAGACCTCGTGCCTAAAAATTTAAGATTCACCGAGGAACAATACAAAGCTGCATGGAAGATTTTAGATTCAGATGCAGGGGCAAGAGGGGTAGACCCCCTAGGGCTTGGGAATACTGGTGTTATGAAGGGTGTAGGGAGTTTTAAGACATTGGAAGAAGCAAAAGAATTCTATTACGGCAAAATAATTGACGACCCGAATGACCCGAATTTTGGCAATTTCATGCCCTCTGAGGAATACCAAAGAACTGGCAGCATTTCTCCCGAAGGGCAAGCCATCATAGAGAATTTTGAGAACCCTCAGTACTATGAGGCGGGGCAGACAGGGGAAATAAATGCACCGCGCGGAAGTACCGTACGTGCTGTGGCAGGAGCACCTTTGCAATCTGCACAGGCTGGCGCAATGGGCAGGGCTGACGCACTGGGAATCAATGAGGGGACTACATTTGAAGACCAGAAAATAGCAGAACTCCGGTCTTTAATGAGCGAGCCGATTATGGCCCCGACTGTCAGTGGTGGGACGACTATAGATAAAAATGCGACCAGAGCAAGGGATGAAAAGTATTCATCAGACATACGGCAGTATGAAGCGCAAAAAGAGGCGAACCTGAAAGCCGCAATGGTGGCAGTGAAGGATGCCCAGAAAGCAACAGGCATCACGGAGGTAACGCCGGAAGCTCCTGTACTCCCGCAATCTTCCATTGCCAACAGCACGACACTTAATCAAATGCTGGTATCTGCGTTTTCAGACCCGAGCATGGCAAATGCCGTTCCGATGATTCAGGACTTGCTCAATACTCAGTCGAAATATGATGCGGAGTTCATGCTTAATCGTGAACTCTCAGGAATAGATACCGGACAGGGTGTAAGGGATGTGGCTTTGAGCGAGCAGCAAATAATGCTCCAGAGGGCTGAAAAGCAGGATGCCTTCAACGAGAAGACAAAAGAAATCGCCATAAGAACTGCCGACCTTTCAAAAAGCATATCCGAAGCTGCGATTAAAATGCAGGAGATTGAAACGCAATATCTGGCGAATAAGAAACGGGAAGAGAACATTGAGGGTGAAAAGAAGAACCGGAGAATAGCGAATAAGCTCGGCATTACTTCGGACACTTCAGGACTTGAGTGGATGCAGGCAGAAGTCCGCAAAGGAACGGAGGCACTTGACTATTTGCGGCAAACAGCAACTATAGCGAATACTTCTGCGAGGCTCCAGATGGCAGAAAGTTACAAAATCTCCATCGACAAAGCCCTGAATACCTATGACCAGAATCAATTTGTTATCGACGACAATCTCAGGAAAGAACTCAAGGATATTAAAAACACCGTATCTCTTGATAAAGAGGAGCGGGACAAGGCAAGGAAGGACGCATGGACGAATTACTACAAGGCTAAGAACGAGGAAGATAAAACAGCAAATGAGAATCTGAAGTTTGTTGTTGAGGAATTGATGGATAGAGAATCTGAACAGAGAGAAGCAGAGGAGACGGCGAAATCGGATGGATGGAGAAATCTTATAGATACGTTTACAAAATTTGAGGCGGGTTCATCAATGAGAAAGCAAGCTCTACAGAATGCAAAGGATGCAGGAGCGGATGTAAGTTCCATAGATATAAATGACAATTCACTTTCCGCATCCTTAAAATCCGATAAGGCTCAGCAGGAAGAATCTATACAAAAATTATCGGAAATGACTATCGGAAATGAAAATCCAGAACTTGGAAGGTGGGCTGCTCTTGCTTCGGGGGGGAGGAGAAGTATAAGAGCTAGAATAGACGAGGCAGGATTCTTAATCCAAGATTTCGAATCAGGAGATATTGATTTACTAAAAAGGAATATTATTGTTGCAGCGAGGAATGGAATGGATGTAACAACAGGAAAAAAGATGGACGCTGCCGCATTGGTTCAGGCGGACGTTGATCTCATCACATGGAAAATGCAGGGATTTGACAGTAAGTTCGGTGGAATATTTACAGCAGCAAAAGAAGGGGGAGCAAAGTTCATCAAGCAACGCGATGCGGAATGGCTGGATTTGAAAGCAGATATTGGATTACAGATAGCTGATACAAGGAATAAGTATGCTGGTGTAGCTGTAACCGAGACAGAGATGAAATTTATTAATGTTTTCCTGCCGAACTTCATATTTGACACTGTTGGAGAAATGGAATTAAAACTTAATAATGTCAGAGAAAATGCTACGCTTGAAAGAATCAATGGATTTAATCAAATGCTTGGCAGTCCCAACGCATATCAAGAGCTTACGGGAGAAACGATAAAGTTTTTGGAAAAATCAAGAGGGGGCAAGACACGAATTGGAGAAGAATGGAGTGATGAAAAATTGGATACAATTCTAAGGTCAAGAGGCGGTTCACCAGAAACACCGAGTATGGATGTAGACTTTCCGCCTGATACTCCTCCTCCGAAAATTATAGGTTATCAAGATGCAGTTTTTGTTACAAAGGAAATAGCTGGGAAACAAGTAAAAGGGCAACAATATCTTGTAAACGCGCTGGAGGCTGCAAATCGTGACATGATTGCCTCTACGGGAGGTGGGTTGAAGATTGGTGAGCATTTTAGAACTGTAGAGCAACAAAGAGAATTATATGCGAAAAGCCAAAGAGATGAGATAGGGAGAGCAGCCCCTCCGGGGCAGAGCTTCCATGAAAGGGGACTGGCTGTTGATATAATAAATTGGGAAGAGGCACAGTCATATCTGGCTAGGTATGGCATAGTAAATGGTCTTGAGGGTGATATGGGGCATTTCTCCATAGGTGAAATGAACAGGAATATTATTGCATTACTCCAATCTGAAAATGCCTAATCTCATCACACCAGATTTTATTGAAACTCAAAGGCGCGACATGATGAATAGCATACGAGGTGCCACTCAGGGGGATGTGGACAATCGCTTGGCAGATTTTTTAGCAATGAAAATGGCAGAAGGCGGTGAATCGGATACATTCGTACAGGACTTGCAGGATGTAAGAAGGGCGACAAGGGACACGCGTGCAATCTCAGCTCTTCTTGATAGATATGCTTACGGAACAGCCAACCCTACAGAGAGATTTACACCAGAGGCGGAGCAGGAGCCAAAGGGATTTCTTGAAAGATTCAAAGACTCCACTCAGGGTGGGATAACTATTCCTGTAGAAAGTGGAGGAGTAGGTGCGGTAGGTAGAATTATGGAGTCTCCCATTGGTAAGATAATTGAAGCCCCGACTGCTCTCGCTGGTTCTTTAATCGGCAAGGGATTATCAAAAGTGACAGGGGTTGAACAATTCCAAACAAGAAGTGACGAAGAAATACGAGAATTTGCTGAAAAGTCCGGTAAATTCGCAAGATTCGCACTCCCAGTCGGGGCAGGAATTGCTACAGGGGGTGCCAGCCTGCCGATTATGGCTCCAGCATCATTTACTGCTGGCGCATTGGGTAAAACAATTCAGGAGTTATCCGATGAAGAAAAACAGGATTTTAATAAAATAATTGATGATGCTGTGAAGGAGGGTGGCGTAGATGCGCTGATAGATGTATTCACATTTGGGATGGGAGGAAAATTAAAATCATTTATTAAAGCAAAGACACTAAAGGGGCTACCTATAGATGAAGCAATAGATACTGGAATTGCAAAGGGCGTGAAGCCGACTGTCATTGGTAAAAAAACAGTTGAGAGAACAAAGCAATTCATGGAAAAGGCACGAAAGGCAGTAAAATCCATAGTGGCCAGATCGGATGATTTGAAACTCACTAATGAATCTGGCGAACAGATTATAGGGGAAACACCAAAGACACTCTTCCAATTCGCAGAGGCTATTGACCAGACGAAAAAAACGGTATTCAGGCAATATAGGGCTATGGCTGAAGAAGCAAGCCAGAGAGGAGTGACTATATCAACCGACAACATGATAAAACTTCTTGATGAGAAGGTTATTGCGAATACAGCATTACGGGATACAAGACCGGAAGTTGTAAAGCACGCTATGAGGATACGTGATAGACTCGCAAAGCGCGGAGCGTATTTACCAGAGGAGGCTGATGAAGTAATTAAAGAATGGAATTCTTCGCTAAGAGGATTCTTTGCGGGTACGACTGCCGACAGAGCAAAAGCAGAAGTAGAAGGTTCTCTGGCAAAAGTACTTAGAAAGGAATTAGATGATGCAATCGAGAGCGCAGTAGGTGAGGGCTTTCAGCCCCTCAAAAATGAGTATGGAGCATTGAGAGCCATAGAAGAGGAGGTGGCGAAAAGAGCCATTGTAAACGCAAGAAAATCCGCAAAGGGGCTTTTTGACCTTTCTGATGTATTTACAGGAGGAGAACTTGTGAGTGGTATTCTCACTCAAAATCCTGCTTCTATTATCAGAGGAGCAGTAGGAAGGGGCACGAAAGAATGGTTTAAATTCTTAAATGATCCAGACAGAATAATTAAAACGATGTTTGATACTGTTCAAAGCGCAGCAACAAAGAAGGCACCTGCAAGGGCTCTTCCAAAAGGAGTAATACCTGGTACTGTAAAAGGAATAGTAAATGTACCAGACGCCCAAGATGAGTAACCCCATCAATAGAATGTCGGTATGGATAAGCAAGGACTTCCAGAACCCGGAACTTGGGATATTGCCTCCGAATTCATTTGTTGTTGCAGCGCACCTGCATGTCACGGAAGCATTCAATAGCGACGGAACTGATTTTATACAATGCGGATATGATGCAGATCAGGATTTTGTTTTTGCAAATACGGACGTTTCCACTACGGGGGTAAAGTCTGGAGGACTCGGGGCCGCGAGCGGGTACAACTCCACAGCAAGAAGGCTGGAAGTATACTATTCAAACGGCGGCTCAGAACCGACCACTGGCAAAGCGTTTGTTATTGTCGAATATATGCGAGTTTCCAAACAACCATGATACCGGAAAACGCGAAACCCTATGAAACTGCTATACTACTTGTTTATTACGGTATGAGGGTGCAAGACCCCGTGGAAATAGCGAATATATTACACTATAAAACTGCACATTCTGTCTATAGAGTTTTGAAGCGGCACAGGTTGTATTGTGCTGGTGGGCACTCACAGGAAAAATAGATGAGTATTCTCACGCCATGAGCATCGCGTACACAACGATACCTTTTGAGCAGTGTGATACTGATTCGCAGACAGTCACATCTACGGGCGGCACCATTGCCGCGATTTTCACGAATCTGGCATTTACGAAAGGAAGGGATATTCTCCTGCAAAACAGGGGGGCCGTTGATTTGCTTATTGGGAAAACAGCAGCTACCGCGAGATGGCATATCCTCCCCGATTCCATATTTTCATGCAGCCCGAAGGACTTAACAAAGCTGGCTATCAAATCTTCAGGCGCAAGTCTGGTCGTTGATATTTTCCTTGTAACGTAATGCCGCTTGGTCAGGTAAATGCATCTCTGGCAAGAACGGCTGCCGTAGCTGCGGTTATTTCGACGGCAATCACGGGAATAGGAGTTGCATTCAGCATCATAAAATATACACCTACGCCTGCTACCGATCTCCCGCGAAGTGCATTCACGATCAGCTACACAGGCGCAAATCTTATTCCTATCCAGTCTTTTGCCATTCGTACAAACGGGAATCTCCATTCAAGCGGTTCAGAATTAGCTTTTTTGAAACTGGCTAATTGCGACAGTACGGATACAACCTCTACAGGGGCTTTCAAATGCGGTGTGGATGTAGGATTTACTCTGTTAGATGGAGACTCCCGCTATGTGAACGTGATCGGAGATACGATGACGGGTTCTCTTATCGTGCATGGGACTGTTTCAGGTTCTACATTGTCCGGCGGACTAATCGAAGGGGAAACTATACAGATTTACGATGGCGGGACTGTCATCAGCACGACTGGAATCGTGACGAATGATACTGTCACTGTCCACGGTACGATTTCCGGTTCAACCATTAAGGGCAAAACCCTCTCTGGCACAACGATAATTGCGAATGGCGGAGGCGTGAACGTGCAAACTCAGTATCCCACGTTCTCTCTGTACGGTTCCGGCACTGTCACGGCCACAGGAGCACATGTAGCAGGAGATAACTACATCCCCTACAACGGCGAAGTGACTGGTGCTGTCTGCTGGACAAGTACCAACGTGGCAGTAGGGAATCTGACGGAAGTGAATGTTCTTCTGGATGGTACAAGTATCTTTAGCACAACACTGACAATAGATGATGGAGAACGAGCAAGCACTACTGCTGCGACTGCGCTTGTGCTGAATGATGCTGCGGATGATTTTACCGCAGGACAATTTCTCTCGTTCAATGTTAAGACACCCGCAAATACTCCAGCTAAAGAACTCGACTGCCAACTTACTGTCCGCGAGGACAAGCAACCCTGATGCATGAAAAAAACTCTTCTTGCATCGGCGGCAATCGCGGGGCTCATACTCACAGCCACTCCTGAAACGACAGCGCAGCTGGGCGCAGAGGGTGTGCCTGTAGTAGAACTCACTTACAACACAACAGTCCGCGATTTAGGTAAAGACGAGCGCGGCGAGAAGAAATTGAATGCCTCAGTGAGTATCCGTTCGATGAACTACACGGATGAAAATGGCGAATTCTTCCCCATTGACCTTACACCGCGCATCCAGGGGCAGGAGTACGTCATTGACAAGGGGCTGTACGATCTCCGTGTGCCGCTTCTGGCTGATGGTGTTTTCTCTTTAACTGCAACTGCGCGGTATGACATAGCAACCAATACTTTCAGAGACGACCCCCCTCTCACCGTCACGCGCACATTCCCCACTGCCGCTTCCGTCCCTGCTAAAATCACAAGTGAAGGGATACTGTATGAAAACGCCTTCCCTAGCCTCGGGGCACACCTTCTCATCCGTCAGGAAGCGGAAACCGTAGAATACCTTGTGAAGTGGGATACAAGGCCGCAATGCACGGGGAATATCGCAGTACCATTTATCCTCACGCCTGAAGCTGGCATTGCGCCGGTAAAGAAAGGGGGTGGTGCTGTGGGTAAAACAATGGCAGGCGTGGATGAATTCGCATTCAAAAAAGGGGATTTCCGCATGATACGGACAAAGGAAGGCAGGATATGGGACAGCTATTTGAAGCTGGAACCTATGGCAATCAGGGGAAAGTGGAATGCAGGAGAACTTTCAGCGGAGAAAGTGATAAACTGTTCGTTCTTCCAAGATGCCGTCTTACCAGTATATGCAGACGACACAGCCGCACTGTATGCGGATAACGTGGGTGGAATTGATGCGAGTGTTTACTGTGATTCTGAGTTATCGGGATGCACTACGGTGGACACATGGGACGCTGTACATGACGCGATTACAGGGGATTCTGTCGGTGATGCCGCCACAGACAGAGCAGCACTATTCAGTAGTGCCACTCCCCGTGTATATTTTCTCAGACCATTCTACCACTGGGATATTTTGTCTCTTGGTACAATAGATGTCACAGAGGCAAATATTGTTTTGGAGGTATCCGGTTCTTCAGATAATGAGGATAATGATGGTACGGATTATGTCACCATTCTCCAGTCTTTTGCAGCGAACGATTCCAGCATCATCACAGCAGACTACGACCAATGTGGAGACGCCGTGAATAATCCTACGAAGCTCAGCGATGATCTGGACATTACGGGGTGGATAGCCGCCGACAGAAAAACATTCACTTTGAACGCGACAGCCTTCACCTATTTGGAAAGTGTCGCAGGGGGGTACGCCAAGTTCTGTCTCCGTGAGGGACACGACCAGACAGATTCCCCTCTTAATCAGGGTAATACTGGTAATACTGCATATTTCAAATCACAGGCTGCCGCAGGGACGGCTGACGACCCTCTTCTCAACATTACTTATACGGTGGTAACTGCCCCTGCTGGTGACCCCTCAGGAGAGGGAATACGCAGCGGATTCGGCGGCGGATGGACGAGCCTTCTGCAAAATCTGTTCCCAAAAGCATACGCGCTATGAAGGTAACACTGGAAACACTGGCTACGGACATAGGTTATATTAAAGATGGATTCGATGAGTTCAAAAAGTTCACGAAAGAGCAGTTTGAAAACGTCATTAACCGACAGGACAAAACTAACGGCAGGGTAAGAGCGTTGGAGAAATTTAGATGGTTTATTGCTGGCGGGATGGCAGTAATAACAATTCTTGTTATCCCCATTGTGATCAATGTTGTGAGCGATTGGGCTACTTCCCGTTCTCAGGTTTACGCAAGCACCAAATGAGCACATCCCCCTACTGCGAAGAACTCAGGCTGGAACTGCTGAAACTTGGAAAGGAAGAGGCGAAGAAACGGGTTCTTGTAGAGTACGACTGTCAAGAGATTTCCGAAGAGGAACGTGATACCCTTCTTGCCCTGTTGGATGAAAAGTTATGAGGAAAACATTGCGCTTTTAGAAGAATTGCAGCCACATACACATTGGGCAGCAAAGAGGTGGCTTGACGACTGCTTAAAGAAGAATCGTTTATTTGATGTAATAGATGTTCACAGAACCCAAAAAGAGCAGGATGAGAGATATGCGTTAGGTCGCTGGCTCCCCGGAAAGAAGGTAACATGGACTCTCAATTCTAAGCATACACAGCGTCTTGCTTGTGATATACTGACAATCAACTGCTCTTACGCACAAGTGGAAGAAATCGCTATCGGATACGGCATTACACGGCCTCTCGCGGGAGCACCGTATTATGATGAGGGGCACTTTGAGTTTGACCATGTCCCCAGCTTCCCGATCATCCTCAGCGGCACATACCTTCTCAAAAGCCTGCAACGCCGCCTAGAACGCGTTGGGGTATCTGGAAGGGTATTAGTCCAGAATACTATCAACCGCCTTCTCAGACGAACCTCGCAAGACCATTCCTAATTTTTACCCAATCTTTCTATGGTAGATGTCCAGTTACCGCCGCAACAGGAGAATATCGTCAAGAAATGGCATGATGGTAAAACCACCTATGCGGCCTCGGCAGCGACACTTGTTGTTGTGCTCGGAGGGCTTTTTGGTATCAGTTTCACCGATCAACTCCCCGTGGAAATCGCACGGTTCGGAGAGACTATCGAATACATCCTCGTGGGTGTGTTCGCATTGCTGGCGGCTTATGGAAGAGCCAAGGCAATCACTGCTGGTTTCATTGGAAAAAAGCGCCTCCAGAAGTAGGGTAGTCCTGCTTCTCATCCTCTGCGAGTTTGCCTATCTCATCCTTGAGATGGGCAGATGCCCGTATTGCCTCGGTTAAAATGGGCGACAGTATCTAAATGTGCCTGAGCGTACTCAGTGTCTCTCACTCCTGAGAGGGCATCCCCCACCGTACAATGTCGCATGAAGAATTTTCTCAGGAACTCTTCGTCTTGCAGGGGCTCTATTTGTGGAAAAATCTGTCTCATTGGAAGGTTGAGGAAGAATACAAAAGCCACGAGAGGAAGGACAATAAGAGCAGATAGGAACATAGGAGGAGGATGTGGAAGAGAATATCTAAACGCTTGATCTTTTTATGCCGGAGATATGAAACCCATTCATCGGAACGCTTGCAGCGTGAAGTGCCGTTGTGGAAGGGATTTTTAAGCGAGGGCATATTAAGTGAATAATGGTTGCTGGGCACTCTCAATTCTCTGCTTTGCTATCTCGAAATAGTCTCTGTCGAGTTCCATGCCAATGAAGTTTCTTCCTGTTTGAACACAGGCGACTCCTGTGGTGCCAGAACCCATGAAGGGATCGAGGATTGTTTCGCCAGTTCTTGTCGTTCTATCAACAATCCACTTCATAACACTTGTTGGTTTACAGCACGGATGCAGCTTTTTTACATCTACATCATTGAGTTCTTGAAAATATGTATCAGGAAAACTACCTTTGCAATCAACAAGTCGTGGGTCTTTTCCGTAAACAATTATCGGTTGCCAACAACTAAACCCCCATGGCGACCTCCCGGCACCTGCTTTATTCACCCACGCCATTGTCCATGTTGGTTGTGGGTAGAGATGCATATTTCCTACACCAGAAGTTATCACGACACGATCCGCAATCCTCAAACATTCTGGTATAAATAAAGCAATGAGGTTTTTAAGATTTTCTTTTGTATCATCATAGCTATTGTAGTTATTTTTATCTGTTACAGAATCACCTAAACCATACGGCGGATCAGTAATCACACAATCCACACTCCCATCCGCAATCTCTTTCATTGCAAGGAGGCAGTCGCCGAGAATAAGTTTGCAATTATTCTCCATAAGCGTTCTGTTTATCTTCATCATTCAGTTCTCGCCTCCTGCGCCCCGCAGAATCAAACTCGTACATTGTGTCTATCAGTTCATTTTGTTTCACTTCGCTCAATACTGAGAACCACGGGCCGATTCTCCTTTTCAAAAACAATCTTGCGAACAAGTGATTATTCTCTCTCGCAACCGGGAATATCCTCAGTATTTCTTCCACCTCTTTCTTCACGGGGAGATTGCTTCTCTCTGAGCCGAAGATGTTAGTTTGCTTGTTCATCGTATTCAGGGATATTTTCATGGAACCATTTAGCCCAACAATTTATGCAATAATCACCGTCGTATTTCGTATTTTTGAATTGTATTCCGCCATCTCCTCTTACCGCTCCGCAGACAGGACATTTCCATATCTTGCGGTCAAAGTCCTTGCAGATAATCTGATTCGGTTCTAGAAATTTCTTTCTCATATTTTAATTGGGTAAAGATAACATTTTCTCTCTATGCGCTTTTAAGAACAATTTTCTTGCCTCCTTGTTCCTCCTTTCCATCCATATTTTACGATCACAGTTCTCGCATGTGAGATTGCCCATTTCTACCGGAGCCTTCCCGCATATGAAGCACTGAATACCTTTCTCCCTGCACCACACTATGAGGTTTCTGGTATAGGGGGGGCGGCCAGCTTTCCGCGTTACTGCCGATGGACTAGGGGGGCTGGTCACGGATGAAGGCGAAGTATCGTTAGTTCTTTCTCATTGAGATTTAAGTACCGTATCATGTCCCAGACATCACAACACGATGGGAGGATGAATGTCTCTGAGACTTCCACGATGAAGCCATTTTTTGTTTCCGTTGCTGTAAGGTGTTTGCTCATGCCATCATGGGGAAAGAAGATAAGAACCATTCATGCTTGTACTCAAGGAACGAAGCGTCGTTCATCGCATGAATTCGTAAGGATTTTTCCGTGTCGGGGCGTTCGACACGTTGCATCGCTTGCAGGAGGGAATACCGTTCATAACGTCGAACTCAAGGTCTTTCCTGCTGCCGACGGTGTAGGGGAAATGGTCGCCGCAGGTTTCATTCCACGGGAACGGTTCTTCGCAGTGGAAGCAAACGACCATCCCTCCATTTTCACCACCTTTCTGCCGGATGATGTCGTGCCACCTCTTGCGGAGGCGGTCTCGCTGGCTGTCCGTGAGCATCGGGCGGCAGGTATCGCAGACGAGGGAAGTGCCGGATTCCACTCCGCAGACTTCGCAGTGCTCTAGCCTAGCTCGGATGAATTCACACATCGCGGATGCAGGAGCGGAGGTCACGCTTGTACTCAGGATTCGCTTTGAACTCTTCGACCTGCCGGACACCGTTCTGCGTCATGTAAGCTATCAGTTCGGCCTTGTCGAGTGCGTGTTCTTCGGAGGAGTCGGGGATGCCTTCAAGCATTGCGTCCATAAAGACTTGCAGGGCTTGGTACTCTGAACTCTCCATGACTGCTTTTCGACGTGCTTGCTCTTCCTGCACGGCTACGGAGGTTGCACGGTAGTCTGCCAAGATGGATTCGATGGGTCGCATGATCTGAGTGGGGGAGGGGTTAGGCAGCTTCAAGTTGCTCGGCTTCTTTCATCATCTGTTCAGCCTTGGCCCGAAGTTCTTGGGCTTTGGGCTTCTTATCATCCATTCCGGTTTCCTTGAGGATGCCGTAGCGCAGCTTCCCGCCTTCCATGCGTCCGCAGGTAATCGAGGCTTCCGATATACTCATTGTTTTCGTTCAGGTCAGCTTTCGTTATGCGATAGACCTTCATACGGTGGTGGGGAAAGAAATAACCACGCAACGGCTCGGCAGAGTCGCTGCTGTGCTTACTTCGCTTCGGCTATCAATTCATCGCGCATCTCCTGAACAATATGCTCCAGTTTCTCAATGTTACTGATGAATCTTTCGATGCGTTCTAATGTGGTCATGGGAGGTGGGGGGATTAAACAGAAAGTGAATCCAATTCTTTTGAAAGGGCTTTTTCGCCATCATTTTTGAATCGAATAACATTAACATTTTTCCCAAAAATGTCTCGTTCCTGCGCGTACATGGTGACAGTCTTGCCAATCCAGTCGTCGGTGTTATCCCCAAACATCTCTTTTAGGTCTGTTGCGCGCTCTTTCCCGAGAACAACGCCACGATCTTTGCCCTCGAAGTAAACTATCAGTGTGGGCACTTCTTTCTTCTCTTTGATCTTGTAAATCTTCTCTTTCTTGACTGTTTTAATCTTAAGTTCGAGAGTGTGCCCGGCTACGTCTTCGCCTCGCAGGAATCTGCCGGGGTATTCTTTGATAATAGAAAATCCCATATTAGGAAAGGGAAAGGGTAATGGAAGCAGGATAATCCTTTTGAAACATTTTGGTTGTTCCCGTCTCTTTCTTCCATGTCTTTTGTGTCGATAGGAAAAGGTCGAACTGGTCTTCATACTCTGTGAGTTTCCAGCCTGCCTTGTTCTTCTTATAGCCGACCTGAAGGATAGCGAGTCGCTGCGGTTTCAGTTCTTCGGGAAGAGCGTGAGCGTAAGCGGCAAGCTGCAATTCGTAGGGCGTGAAGATTTCGCCTTGGCGAGTCTTGAAGTCGATGAGCCAGCGTTCGCCGTCAATCATACAAACAAAGTCCACAGTTCCGGCGTAGCGGTGCTCGTTATTAAAAACGGCGGTTTCGTTAATGAGCATTTGAGGCTTCGTTTGTTTGTGCCAGTCACAAAAGGAAAGGATGGCCTCCCATTCGTCAGCGGTGAGGTCTTCGGGTGTTCCGTCGTCGCCATTGGCGAAAGTCTCGTCCATTCGTACTTCGTTGCCGAGCAGTAGAGACTCGATAGCATGATGAACCTTTGTGCCTTTGTTGCCTGCCTTCTTCATGATCGAGTCGGCATTGTCCCATCCCTTGTCAGCAAGCCATCGGTAGTATCCTAATCCTTTCGGATAGTAGTCCGTAATCCAAGTGACGGAAGGGTACTCGGTCATTGTGCCGTCTTCGGCGGTCTTGATGTACCAGCGTTCATCGGGGCAAGTAATGCGGACGATTTTGCCGTCTTTCGAGAGCGTGCGGATTTCCTTTTGCATGGGGGAGAGGGGAAGGGAATTTTGAGCTAGGCGGGAGAATCTTATCGCCATTGTTCGCGGGTGAGACGAGCTTGATTGCAGAGGTCGCACTGGCAGTCTTGTTGCTTGCTGTGGCTGTCAAGCACCATGTTGCAGAATTCAAACACTTGCGTGGCGAGTAGATCCACAGTGTCGTTGAGATCATTGATTGTTGACATGGGGAGAGGGGGAAATTAAGAAGCTCTATGAGTTCTCCAATACACGTCACCCATGAACTGACGCTGTTCAGGAGTCATGCTGGCTACTTCTGCTACCTTGTCCATGTACTCTTCCTGAGCCTGTGCGAACTCTGCGTCTATGAGTGCTTCCTGCATAGGTGAATTGGTAAACTAGCTACAGTGTAGCGAACATGAAACAGGAACACAACAAAGAAACCTTGATTTATTTCCATTCTATGACGGCATGTTTCACCCTCTTAAATGTCAGTTTTGCATTAGGAAACCTGCGCTCAAAAGCAGCTTTCCCTTCGCCAATGTAGGTATTCACAGTAGTCCAGTGAAGCCTTTTGCCACCACGGACAGATGGCTGTGATTTTGCAAATTCTCTGGGGCTGCCTTTCATAAGTCATTGGAGGAAATATCTTTTTCTGATCTCACGCTTATTCAGCTTCTCACCTTTCAGGACTGCGGGTTTCGTGATCGTGTTTGCAGGGACGAACTTCTGCGGAGCACGTATGATGTGGACTCTTGAGGAATACGGGACTCTGGTATGGCTGACGGGGGCTACGCATACAGAGCGGCCTAAATATCTGTAAGTCGTGCAGTTTACAGAAAGCAGTCCTACAAGTGCGAGGACTGCGATCTGTGCTTTAGCTTTGTCGCTCATAGTGGACAGCAGGAACCCCACGGCTTTAGTCGTGGGAGAAATGCGCGGAGTGGGTTGCAATTCTCAATCACTTGAGTATGCTACATCCATGAAGCTCACTGCGCAAGTAAAATTGGCTATCAATTCCTCTCAAAGGGAAACATTGCTCCATACAATGGAAACGGCCAATTCCGCATGTAATGAGATAAGCGATACCGCATGGAAAACAGGAGCATTCAGACAGTACGATCTTCACAGAGAATGCTATAAAACTATAAGAGATAAATTTCCTCTCTCGGCTCAGGTCGTAGTCCGTTGTATCGGAAAGGTCAGTGATAGCTACAAGAAAGATAAAAAGACAAAACGGAATTTCAAGAAGAGAGGAGCAGTGACATACGACGAAAGAATCCTACGATGGTATGACAATTCCGTGAGTATTTGGACAATGAACGGAAGACAGAAGATTCCCTTTGGGGTGGGAGATCACCATAAAAAACTCCTTCAGTTCCAAAGGGGAGAGACTAATCTCGTCTACATGGATGGGAATTTCTATCTCTTCACGACCTGCGAAATTGAGGAGCCAGAGCAGTTAAAAACTACAGGATGGCTTGGCGTAGACTTAGGTATTAAAAATATCGCAACAGACAGTGACGGGAATAAATACTCAGGAGGACACGTCAACGGCCTGAGAAAGAGACATGCGAAGTTGCGGAGGAGATTACAGAATAAGGGTACGAAATCTGCAAAGAGGCTTCTGAAGACACGGAAGCGAAAAGAGGCGAGGATGGCAAAAGACATCAACCACTGCATCGCCAAACGGCTGGTGCGATTGGCTCAAGACACCCTTCGCGGCATCTCGTTGGAAAATCTGACGGGAATCCGCGAAAGGATAACGGTTCGCAGGAGCCAGCGCAGAGCGCACCACTCGTGGGCGTTTTATGACCTTGCACAGAAGATTCTGTACAAGGCGGCATTGGTTGGTGTACCTATTCTATTTGTTGATCCAAGGGATACTTCCCGGACATGTCAAAGATGTGGGCATTGTGAAAAGGGAAACAGAAAGGATCAGTCTACATTCAAATGTCTTTCGTGCGGGTTTTCTGCGAATGCCGATGACAACGCTGCTCGCAATATATCAGATAAAGCGAGTAGGGCTTCAGTCAATAAGCCATACGTGGCAACCTTCGGGTTAGCTACAAGCCTATCCCTTTAGGGGGTGGGTAGTTGACCGGTTGAATGTATGAGCGAAGGAATTTTGGGCATCGTACCCCCGGCAATTTCGTTCTGAGCGGTTTGTTTCACGGCTGGCCGTTACGCAATGGACTGTTTTGTACGGGTATTCTATGCCTTGTACCCTGAACAGGTTACGGAATGTGCCGTCCATGTTTCTGCGCGTGTACTTGTCTACTATCGTCATAGGCACAAACCCCATTGTGAGCATAGATGCAGTAAGAAGCGAGGAGAGGATTTTCTTCATAGGCGGATTGGAAGCAATGGTAGTATAGTAATACTGTGTAGTGAAGTACATTGACAAATAATAGAAATTACTTAAAACACGATCTTAGAGAATCATAATACGCTCCAGACTTTGCCCTTGCCCATTTCCATGTCATTTCGTCAGGGTCTAAACCCATGTACATCCTAACGTACAGGTCAACATTCGCATAGATACCCTGCTCCTGCGTTGGGAATTCCTCAAAATATCCATTTCCTCTCACTTTCCTGCATTGACCATGATATGGATTATTAGTAAGGAGGCAACGGACATTCCCCGGATTATTGAATCTTTTACCGACAGACGGAGAACCGTCTTTATTGTTCGCCGTCATCCATTTGGAATCGTGGTAAAAGACCTTATCGAGCAAACAGAAACAATAGGGGTCTTTGGGCGCGAGTTCGCGGCAAGCCTTAGCGAGTATAGTTTGGGGGCTTTCTGTAGAAAGCTGCTCACGCCTTTCTACTCGCCCTGCTGAAAAGACTCTATAATCCTGTTAATGATGCGGATTTTTACCCTTGCAGAATTGTTACTGGAATTGAGCGCGGCCATCTCTGCCTCTCCTGCTGAAACAAGTTCGCGGTAAGTAGCTGTCTGTTGCGCAACGGTATTAAATTCCAATGAGCGTTCTTCTATCTGAGACTCTATTTGCATCTTACATTCCTCAAGTTCTGAGGCAGACAAAGTATGCACAGAGGTGCAGTCCTGTATAGTAGCTTCTGCCTTCCCACCAAGCCCAATGATAAAAATGGAAAAGGCGAATAGGACAAGCGAGCCGATGAGAAAGTATTTAAGGGGCTTCATACTAAAATAGGGGGGAACTAATAAACCAATGGATTAGGAGCACTTCACTTTATTCAATGGGTAGAGATCGCAGAAGTAATCCCAGAATATTTCATCGCAGACCCAAGTGGCGTGATGGCTTGCCTGTATAGGCATTTCCCGACTGAATTCGTCGGAGAGATGCATCTCGCAGTTCGCATGAAGCAATTGTATTTGCTCAGAAGAAAGGCTCTGGACTGCTGGGGCCTCGGCTGCCCGTACAAACAGCCAGCCGTGCTGTGCTGCGAAGTACCCGAGGCAGAAGAAAGCAACGACGAACGCTGCTGCTGCGGCCATAGAACGAATCATAGGAATGGGGGGATTAGTAACTAGCTACATTGTAGCGAATCCAAAGACAGAAGTCAAGGGCTATATTCCCCTACCTTTCCCCTAAGAGGGGACGTATAGCCCTTTGGTGCTACCACTGGCGAATGGTATCTCGTAGTGGTAGCACAGAAGGCTCCAATTTGCGGTGTAAAAGAACAAAAAACCTCCTCCTCTCTGAGGAGAGTTTGTCTGGTGTCAGATGGTAGAGCGCGAAACTCTCAGCGAACTCTTCTTCCACCGTGCCAGTGTACACATTCGGGCCGTGAGAGAATACTTTGTTTGTTTTTTTCTTCCATTTGTCGGAAAGGTTTACATAGACGCAATGGGCAATCTCATGAAGTACATAGGTTTCCCTCATCTCACTGTCTTCCAGTGCCAGAGGGCTGATGATTATTTTATTCTCTGACAGCACATACTCTCCAGCCATCTGCTTCCCTCCAATTGTGACATATGATATTTCTATTTCTGCGTCGCAGTAAGTTGCCCTGCCTGGTGCGGCAGAGAGTTGATATACCATTGCTATGCTGAGGAACATCATTTCTTCTTCGGGAAAAAATGTATCCATACCTTCCTTGGTTGTGTCTTAGCCTTTTTACACATCTTAAGGAATTCACGTTCCTCAAAGTTTGGCTTCCCGTACGTAACGACAAGCTCATTCTTACTCCGGCGTGTTACGCGGATTCTTTGTTTTACATCTGAAAGAGGGGAGCAGAAAACAGTGACAGAACGTATCGTGTAATCCAACATGAGAAGTTCTATGGCCGTTGCGAAGTCTTTTCTGGCGTACTTCATGGGATGAAGGGGGGATGGAACAAAAGGGAGAGCGGGATGATCTCAAAATTGAATATCTGGCTTCTCACCCGTTTGCTCCATGACAGGAGATCCAAAATTTACACCTAAACATTCTTCAATCTTTCTGCAACGAGAGAAAAGGAGTTCCAGTTGATTGGAATATCGATCAAGCCGATGTTCATGCTCATTGATCACTCCCGTCATGGTTGGGTGAGGAGGAACTGCACCGGTAAGTGGGCCGAGATAGGCTTCGTCTTTCATAAATGTTTGGGAGAAAGGAAATAAATTGTGGAGGAGACTCCACAGAGCAGCAGCGGCAGGGATTTGCCTCGATGGGTTCGTGGAGGGGTATTAGCCCACCCGTAACCCACAGACGAGTATAGTCACCCTGCATGGCGACTATTCTCAGGCGTTTTAATGACTTTCCGTTGTCGGTGCTGGCAGCCAGTCGTCGCTGGGTAGTCAGTATCAAGAGAACATGCTTTGCGTCTACCTTTTCCGCCACGCTGCTGCTCTGTAAAGTCTATAGTGTGAAAGAACTATTGTACCTTCTCCCCTCTCCACTTACCAGTTCTTTTCACAGTTCTGGCATACGCTTTACGAAGGGAATCATGTGCCTCTCTTGCAGATGAATAGCTCTTACCCCGCAGAGCTTCCTCAGTTTCTCTCAGGATTTGTTCCTCCTGCTCTGGTGTGAAGCCGTTGGCGGTTTTCTTCCCGAGAAGGTCACCGCAGCACTTCTTAATCTTCTGGAGCCTGATCTCCGCAGAGTCTTCACCTTCCATGCCGGACATTGTAGCAAGGTCTTGAATCCATGAGAGTTCATCTTCCAGTTTCCTGCACTTCTCCTTCATCCCTTTAGCAAACCTCAATGCAGCCTTCAATTCAGCATCATCCTCCATGTTCTCTTCTATCCCCATTTCCTGACGGAGTTCAGACATGAGCCCCCGACGTTGCTCTGCCATGCGTTTGTACATATTACGTTCGCTGTAGAGATTGCTCAGCTTCTCCGCAGTCCAACAGCCACAACCGCATTTCGGCAAGGGGCTGGTTAATGCCCCCACTGGGTCGCTATCGGGCTTCTCTGAATACATTTCCTCCATGTGCCGCTGGCAAGTGATACGCAGTCCCTCAGAGCATCCGCATGACTGCACGTCACTGGCATCGCGCTTCTGCATCATTCCGCATTTGCTCTTTAGTTCTGAGGATTCAGTGGGCATGGGGAGATGGGGGAATTAAACCATGTCTTGGGCAAACGCCATTATTGAGATAGAACCAGCACCGTCCACATTCTTTCCCGTCTCCATCCCTTTCAATGACAGGACAGTTGTTCGGAGAATCTGGGAAGTTCCCTACTCTCGGCTTCTCCGACGCTGGCTTCGGGGTGGGGGTGGTCATGAGGGAATCAAGTTCATCATTTAGCTTGCGCTCCTTGTCGCAAATCGCAAGCCAAGCAGAAGAATGGAAGTCCTTAAAACCTTTCAAGCAGCACCACTTCTTCAGTTCAACAACTTTTTCAATTTCCATACGTTTTAGACTGACAGCTATTGAGTGTATTACCATTTCTGCGCCTGTAATAGATGGTGTATTCATACTCGTAGGAGGGAAAGGAGAAATGAGATTGTTTCGGGAGATTGTTCGGAGAGAGGTTTGCCGAGGAGCCATCCTTTCTTGCCTTCGGCCAACAATTCATCTCCTCCATAGTTTTGCTCCCAGAATCCTCCGTACTGGTCTACAACAATCGGAGACACTAACTTGCTCTTTCTGTGAAACGTCATTAGTACATCCTCAAGGGTGATGGGTCTGGTATCATACCAAGGGCAGCCCGTAGTGGAATAGTCACATTCAGTTTTATCACAACACCTGCATTTATGATGCCCAATCTCCGGCACTGCCTTCACGATCAACGCCGCAAGTTCTTCGTATGCCGATGGTGTGATATGGGGGGTCATTTGGAAAAGGAATGAAGTTTAGATTTAGATAAATGTGGTTTGAATCCTCTCCGTTTTGCTGCGGCTAAGAGTCTCTGGATAGCCTCCTCTGGGGTTTTCCCGACATACCATCGGACATTTTTGGGAGAATTATCAGGCCAATGGCAAAGAGAAGCAGCCCATTCACCCCATAGGTGTTCAAGGTGAAAATCTCCACTCTTGTTGAGTGAAGTTGCTTTATGGAGAAGAATTTGTAGATTCCCCTTTTTATCTGCCGTTGTTTTCTCAGGGTGTGTCATTGGAGGGAGAGGGCTTTATTTATATCGTCAATGAGCCATCCTGCATTGTCTCCTCCGTTGTATTCGTGCTTTGTCTGTTCCCCATAGACCCGCAACTTATCAACGCATCTGCTTAGTAGCACCCTTAGTCTCTTGTTCTCCTTGTAGAACTCCTCGCAGAGTTCGCAAATAGCAGCCAAGTCTGTATTAGCGAATGTGATTTCATCTATGCTTTTGGTTTCACCAATATCCCATCCATCTACTGGTGTGGGTCTTGGGTCATTGTGCCATGCAAGAAATTCTCTCGCCTTCTCCATAATTTCCTCTGCCGCTGGCTTCGGGGTGGGGGCTACCATTGTGAGAGTGGAATACAATTAGAGTCAGAAGGGAAATACTCGCAAACAAGCGGCCAATAGATTCCATTCTTGTCGGCCTTCACTTTGTGCGGCTTGTGGCATCTACAGTGTTCAGGTTTTAGGCAACCGTTAGAACATCCCCAGCCTCTATCGCCGCATTGATTCGCGCAATCCTCAGAGCCATATTGTGGCAAAGACGTTGATGCCGGAAGGTTGATGATGATACCTTCGGGCTGCTTGCATTCCCTGTTAGAAAGATAGTGAAGCGCAAGCCATACGACCAGTATTGCGAATGTAGCAGCCACAATGCTATTCGGCTTATCAGTGCTCATACTCGTAGGAGGGAAAGGAGGAAGGAATGTACTTTGGAAGATTGAGAGGAGAGGTCGCCGTGGCGTAAGTCCCAAACACCATCAGCGTATCTCACCCCCTGAGATTGCCACGGGATATAAATAAACTCTCCAATGTCCGTTATAGCGAAGATACCCTTTCGCCCTTCGACGTTCCTGATAGCAAGGAGAATATCGGCAAGACGGATGTCGTCCATACATGGATTTGAGAGATAGTCCCTACCCCGGTGCGCTATCTCCGGCACAACCTTCACTATCAACGCCGCAAGTTCTTCGTATGCCGATGGTTTCTCAGGGTGTGTCATTGGGGGGAGGGGATTAGCGTGGGCAGATTTGTAGACAGGAGATTGCACCTGTCTTGCAAGCCACAGAGTAAGTAAGGAAAATAAGAGAGAGAATAAAGCCGATGGGGACAATCCAGTCATTGAGTTTATTCATTCAGGGGGGGGTTAGAAATCCTTGGTCTTTAATTTTAGAATGATTCTTTTGCCACGACGGTCAAAGAGTGGTTCCACCGTGCGCCCAACAATTCCCTCAGCCATCGTGTCCTTACCACTTTCCTCCTTCGCCGTGACGGAGGGGATGCCTTTCTTCACCATTGTTACAATCTCATCTAGGGAGAAATCTCCAAGGTACGGAACGGTTTTAATACAGAGTTTCTGCGCCACATCCTCAGTGTTCTTCCAATCAAGCCAGAACTTATCCGAGACAAGGACATCGAATAGCCGGAATGATTTGTCAGGGCGGTAGTTCCCTCCTTTCTGAATCCCAGCTCCGTATCCTTCTCCATAGCAGATTGCCTTCACCTTCTGCACCTCTCCTTTTTCGTCAGGAAGCCAGAAGGCTGCTTGCATTTTCTCAGGAGTGAACGTCCGTTGTAAATAGGCCAAAAGGTCAGTAGAGAGTTGTGCCGCGTCGGTACGCCCCCCGAATAGTACTGTGCCGTCTTCCAGAAGAGTCACCCTGATATTCGTACCATCAATCTTCTCAGTAACGTGCCATGTCTTGAATGAACCGTACACAGGAGAGCGCAGAATATCTGTAACCTTGAACTTTGCATCTCTCTCGAAGAGAGTTTCAATCTTGTGGTATTCCATCAGGGGAGGGGGGAGAGGGCTTTACATCGTTTACATGGTTTGTTTCCCCACGGATTTCTGCCACACCAGCACGACCTCTCATCTTCCAGAGCCTCCCGCATCCTGTGGATGTAGGAGAGGAGTGTTGGGATATGTAACGCAGTAGCGGGATACGGAATTGGATTCACAAGACATTGGGATTTCTTATCCCATTGGAGAGGAAGATTCTTGTATGTTTCCCAATCTTCCAAGACCTTCTGCATCTCTTCCGATTTTGCCGATGGTTTCTCAGAGTGTATCATTGGGGAGGGGAGAAGGATTCAAGGAATGTACATGCTTGGCAACTGAAACACTCAGAGTTACGATTTCCCCAACAGCTTGTTTCAGTACAGTTTTCTTTAATCCACTCCCGCATCCTCTTGTTCTCTTGGTGCATCTTCTCGAAGGCTTGAGCAATGGAGGGGAAGGCATCATATACCTTGTGGATATGGGCGACCCGTGTCTCTGAAAATAAAGGCACCACTTCATACCTATCTATAAGATTGCTCACCTCCTTCAAGATTTCTTCTGCCGATGGTGTGATAGGGGGTTCAGGGTGTGTCATTGCACGAGGGGGTAAGTCCTGCTGAGCGTGAATGCTTCACGGAGCCGGAGGAAGTTTTCGCCAGAGGTGGAGAGGTCAGTGATCATTGCATAGACTGGTAAGCGAGGTAGAGAGAACGACAGCGAGTGGGGGGGTTGGCTTTCATGTAAAGGTCGCAAATTGAATAATCGTAATCGTCGTCGTTGGTCTGGCGACAAACCTCTCCAACGAACTCCTTATGCAAATGCTCATCCTCCATCACCTTCTCCTCTGCCTGTCTCCACGCATTCCAATCAGTGAGGGGGTTCCAGTGAACGCCAATTTGTCCATCATAATCCGCAGTAAGAATTTCTTTCCCTCCAAATTTAAGGATGGTGAAACAAGGCTCAGAAACACCTCGCGTATCACGGTTCGGCTCGTATCGTTTCCACCCCATCACCCTCACCGCCAACCATTCAATCTTCTGTTCAGAAGTCATGGAGTCCCAAGTGGCCGATGATGATTGTTCAGTGCTCATAGATTAGTTAAATTGAAAAACATTATCACTCATACAACAGGGGCATCGCTCAGTCCCAAACTTGGATTTTTCCGTAAATTCTGTGGAGCAATCAAGACACTGCATTTTGGCTATTTCTTTCTGTTCTGCCGTCAATGGAGAGGGATTAGTGCTCATTGCTTTGGCGGGATAAGTATATGAAGACAACGTTTACAAAACAGAAAAGTCTGATTGTTCTCTCGCCCGACATGTGCTGCATCCATACAAAGGGGACAACGTACTTGTGATTTATAGCTTCTATCACCATTAAGGGTAGGAAACCAAGAGACTTTCCCGAGGTCTTCCCATCCGTCTGGCTTTCTAAAGAAACAGATTTCCTTCATGTGTGGGAAGTTCACAAGTTCTATTGCTGATCTTTTATTAGGAGTCATGGGGGGAGGGGAAAGAAGAGACGAGGTGGGAAGAAATCTCGCCTTCATCCGGTAGCAGGTCTTCTTGTTCAAACTCGCAACCGTTAGGACAGTACGGGTCACAGTGTACCTCTCTTGGGTCACCGTCCTGCTCTGTGGTATGAGAGTAGGTTTCCAGTTTGGAGCCGCAGGAGGGGCAGGTGGTTTTCTTCATTTGCAAAAGATACGAACAATATTCACACCAGAACAGAAGGCACTGACCAGATTATAGGTAAAGGCTACACTCCTCGACAGGGATGGGGAAAACGTAGGATTGGGGTCATACTTGTCTACCCACGACCACAAAGATGCCGAGGCTGGGACACCCTCAGCGAGAAAGAGAATCACTGCCGCCATCCCAATGTAGACCAGAATTATTATGGCGATACTCTGCCAGACTGCCGTGAAGAACTTAGATGTTGCAGTATTATTCATGGAACTTGGGGGGATTAACCATACAATCTAGAGGGGAGATTTAATAAGACGAACCAGCCAAACTACAATACCAAGAAAAAACAAGAAGTCTGTCACAATAATCGCTGCTTTCCATGTCCAGTATATCTCGGCACATCTGCTCGAATATCCCAATGACACTCCCCCCCATGCTATGCATAGTACAAAAGCCAACAAAGAGAGAGAAGGTAGGAGAGATTTCTTCATTTGCAGGTGTTGGTAATTTTACAAGGGTAAGGTGGCTTGCCTGTTTCATAGTACTGTTGCAGTTCTTCTTCACAGGCTGCGAGAGAAGAGGCATTATCCTCTACAACCCGAGAACAGTCACACACTAGCGGTGGGCTGTAGGGGTCATTTCCATTCAGCCATCCAAGTGCAAAACTTGGAGCGATAATCATTGCTAATTTTATGATTCCCCATATTGCGTCGCATATCTTTCTGCACCGTTCACAGCATTGGACTGTCATAGCGGGAGTGGGAAGGAATTAACCATACAATCTATCAGACAACGTATTATATATAGCGTACTTTTTCTCCTTGCGGTTCTGGTCACGGAGTTTCCGTAAGAAGGATTGCCGTTGCTTGTTCTGACGTTTTTTCATAGGGGTGGGGAAGTAATTTAGCTACATAGTAGCGTATATCAAAACCCATTGCAAGCATAAATGATTTGACATACACTGTAGCTATGTCGCCTACTGCTAGAAGCCTCAAGTATTTACGCGAGAACGGCTATACCTGTGATGTAGTAGAAAGGTGGAACCCTTATAGCAAAACCAGACATGATTTCCTCGGCCTCTTTGACATCATACAGAAATTCTGCTCACGATGCGCGTCCGTGCAGAGAGTGGAAGATCGTGGATGCTATGATATTTGTCTCGCCTGCAATGCAAAACTCTGCATCCTGTAGTGTTTGCTTCGGCACTGATTTTTGGGACTGCGAATCTCAGGAATTTATACGCTGCCCGGAATGCGGGAGGAAACCAAAACTCAGACAGCCTGTTTTCTCACCGAACGCTGACAGCGACACTCTCTTTTCTGTACTCCCGTAACTTTTGCAGCTGCTCAATCTGCCAGTGGGATTCATTCCTCAGTTTTGTGAGTAGCCTCTCCACTTCCGCAGCAAGCCTTGCATGGAGGCAGGCCGTATTGTCTACCATTACATTTCCGACAAGGACAATCTCTTGTGCGTCGTCTATCTGTTTCATCATTTTTTTCTCCGCCGCTACGATAGAGAGTTGAATTTCTGCGACTGCTCTGTGGTGCATCCTCTCAATGCTTTCCAGAATGTCATCCTCAAGTGAACGACTTGGAACGGTATTCGTCACTGCCGAGAGTTCTGCGGATGTAAACTCCACAGGTGGAGTATACATTTTTCTTGCGGGCTTATCCGTTAAACTTGCTTCGGCGGGCGGCATAGTGGCTAACAGTTACCGTGTGCTTTCCGATACATAGTAACGGATATTCCTGTTTAACTCCTCTACAGCTTCCTTGTCTTCCCCCTGAACGATTACGGTCGTTCTGTGTCCATCTGGCAACTCAAAACATATGGAATACTTCTTGCTGCTGTCTTTTGTATCTTCGCTTTGCATAAATGAATACTACTACCCCAGCGCACCACCGTCAATATAGTTTTCAGCTTTCTTGCGGGACTACCAGAGAAAGCGTAAACTGTGTATAGTGATCCCATCGTTGTGAGCGGTTCCCCGCTCATGGAGGGAAAAGAACTAAGATGGCTCTAGCGGGTTGTCTGGGGCTTTTCCTGCACCATTTTCCGTGCAGAACTCAGGCCGTCATTTTGACGGTGCCAGACCTGAGTCAGACCTGAGTCAGCCCCTTGCAGAGAGTATGGAGTACACATAGTGGAAGCGGAGGGCATTTTTCTACTTGTAATGGAAAAGCGATAGGTATAGGGTGAGATTGTGCCGCGAGTTCCCCTTTGTATCGGCTGCTACCCCGCCCTCGGAGCTTCGCGGCTTTTTTTGGTGGGCTCTGGCAGTCGTTACAAGAGGGAAATATGACTGAGAACCCCCAAAAAGAGAACGGCTATACCGCGATAGCAAACGAAATTGTTGATGTGTTAGCAAGAACAAAATTTACAACACAGGAGGGCCGTTTTATCTGGGCCGTCTTCCGTAAAACTTATGGGTTTAATAAGAAGGAAGACTGGATTTCTTTGACTCAAATCAGCGAAATGACAGGAATGAGCAGAGCGCATGCCAGCCACACAAAATCAAGACTCATTGGGAGGAGAATAGTTGCCCAAACAGGCAACAAAATTCAGTTTAATAAGTTCTACAGCCAATGGCGTGAGTTGCCCAAACTGGCAACTGTTGCCAGAGCAAGCAACAAAGTTGCCTATTCAGGCAATTCAGGTGTTGCCTATTCAGGCAATGGGGTGCTGCCTAAACAGGCAACAACAAAAGTAGACATTACAAAAGACAATATTACAAAAGACAACAACGTTGTTATTAACAAAAAACTTTTACACTGGCTCGGTCAACACGGAAAGAAAAAGGGTTACGCCCTTTGGTTGTATGGTGAGTTTGGAAATACCGTCGACAAGGCATGGGAGAAAGCAAAATCACAGCAGGATATTAAAACCCCCTCGGATTTTGTAGAACTTTGTAAAAAATTAGAGTAAGATAGTAGTCAATAACTGGCGTCACTCCCGTACGAGAAGAAGGAAGAGGTTTACAGGAAAATCCGCGTAATGCTTGGTATGTATAAATCCAGTGGTGTGATAGTCCACAAAAGGGCAGGAAAGGTTTTCCATGAAATAGCTGGTTTTATAAATGATGGAATTTTATCTGGCAAGTAAATCAAAACCCCGTTGCTTTCGCTGGCAGACGGGGTAAGATACTTGTGTGGCAAGCGAAACAATACTATCACAGGTTGATGTCCAGAGAATGGAATCTCTTTGTGATGAGAGACTTATCTCAAGGCAAAGGCATCCCACAGAAGATTTACTAATTTGGAATTATACGGCTCTCTGCCAATATAAGTTTGCCTGGGATGAATACACTAGGATGTGTAGGGGATTGATTACGGATTCGCAGGGGGATATTGTTGCAAGACCATTCCCGAAATTCCACAACATAGAGGAGCATAGCGGAAGTGATTGTAGGCTTCCACCATTGGATTGGAGAAAACCATTCATCTGTACACAAAAAGAAGATGGCAGTTTGGGTATCCTTTATCCCTCAAAAGAGGGATGGAAAATAGCGACCAGAGGGAGTTTCACCTCAGACCAAGCTCTTCATGCCACAGAGATTTTCCGTAAAAAGGGCTACGATAAGTATATTTATTCTAAAGACTTAACATATTTATTCGAGATTATATACCCTGATAATCGTATAGTTCTGGATTACAAGGGAATGGACGATTTGATTCTATTGGAGATTTTAGATACGGGGACGGGCAATGCCTTAAAATGGGAATCTGTATCTAAAATTGCGAAAGAGATTGGCTGCCCCGTTGTCTCGTGTATAGAATTGAGTGTAGAGAATATCCAGAGGCTTGAAGAATTATTCGGAAAAGATAGGGGGGGGGAAGAGGAAGGAATAGTAGTCCGATTTGAAGATGGGACAAGATGTAAGGTGAAGTATGGAGAATATAAACGTCTGCATAGATTGATAACGGGGTGCAGCCCCCGCTCGATTTGGGAGAATCTAAAAGATGGGAAAAGCCTTGAAGAATTGTTAGAGCATGTCCCGGATGAGTTTAATTCGTGGGTGCAGAAAAATGTAGAATTAATAAAAGGAGATTACAAAGTGATGGAAGGAGAGTGCGAACAGATTTTTAAGAAAATCAAAAAGTTGGGTGATGTGGACAGAAAAACCTATGCTCAGGAAATTTTGGAGCATGGGATATTATCTAAGATTCTGTTTCAAATGTTGGATGGTAAAAATTATTCAGAAACAGTTTGGAAAATGATCAAACCGGATTCTACTAAACCATTCCGTCCAGATATTGATTCTTGACACCGTAACAAAACCCTTCTGCAATCGTTTTATCAGGAGAGTCCTTGCCCCGTCAGTCCAGCTGGTGGGCGGGGGGACTCTTTTTGCTTGCGTTGTATCCTGCCACGCTGTAGCATATAGGCATGATTCTGAAAGCAGTAAAAATTCCTTACGGGAAAGAAGTGGAAACCGATAACGGATTCGTGCATTATTCCTGGTATGACCACGATGAGAAATGTGTGATTGTTCTCGTGAGAGAAAATCCAGATTCCTCTGAGCGTTTCCCACTCCCGAAATGAAGCTAAATCCTCTTTCTTTGTGTATTATAGGAATGGCTGTCTTCGTTGCGGCCCTTATGTATATGGCCTATAGTCTCTCTTATTTTCCACGGCTGGAGAAGTCCTACATTTCTCTACAGAACCCCTGTCGTGCAGAATCCACAATTACTCCTCTTCTTTTCGGTAAGGCATCTGTTTTTAGCTACATAGACATGGAATGCGTACTGTTACGTTCCTCTCCCCCAAAATGACAGCACCCCACCCAAAGCGAAATGGTCATGGTTCCCCAAAGAAGAAATGAGCATAACACCCTCTCTACAGGCCAAAACAGAACAGCGGAACAAGATCGTGGACGCTATTGTTGAGAAAGCGGAGAAGATTGCCTCTGACAAATCGCTTCCCCGTAGCACTCGCCGTCGCGCTGAACGTGTACTTCGGAAAGCTGCCAAGCGCTCGATGCTTCGGTCAACTCCTGATCCGGCTGGGAATCGTGCCAAGCGACGGGCTATTCTCCATCATGTCCATTCTCAGGACAAGCCAGTGCCCAAGCAGATCGTCCTGCGAAAGCGTCGGTTGCGGAGGTGGAAGCGGAAGCACAAAGTGGAAATCCTGCGGTGGGATTATCCGAACTATATGCTTCCCGTTGTTCAATGAGAAAGCTCTTCTTCCTCCTCCTGTTTCTTGGTGCTGCCTGTGTGTTGGGTGGCTGTAATGGCAGGAGAGACAATGGCTATGGTGCGCTACAGGCAGAGAAAAAAGGGCGAAAGCCTCTACATCATTTCTCGTTAGATGAGTGAAGTTATTACATTCCTCCTCGGCTTTGCTCTCGGCACCTTCATTGGAGAAGCCATAGGCTGGAAGAACATGAAAAGGCACCTAGAGAAGGATGGATGGAAGAGAAGTGAGGATTTTTAGCACAATTTGCTTTCCCTGCACACAAAGAGTATTATCCCCGTTGGATGGCTTTTCTCTCAATAATAACTGGTACGTTTGGTTATAATGTTATCCAAGGAGACAGGGTAACAAATCTCTTTGCTTGGGCGGGTCCAGCGACAGATGGCACTGGTCTTTCCGATGCTGCAATCTTCCAGGGGAATCAGGCTGCGGACGGTGCAACACTTGGAGTAGTCGAGATTGTTACGCAGAACCTTGCCCCCACTGGAACCTCAGACGTGGTTGCGCTCATGGACACAGGAACGGATGAATTAGGCTTCCTTGACAGTGGCATAAATGGGAGTGTTTATGATGGGAATGCGATGGGATGGGGTCACACCCTGCCTGGGGATGGGTATTCTTATGTTGCTCCTCCCGTGACAGGAGACGGGGGGAACCTCGCTATCGGGGTTATCGGTGCAGCAAACACAATCCAACTTTTTGCAGGCGGCTCAGAAGGGACAAATGTGAAAATGGCAATCTCCAATGATGGTGTCCAGTTCGGATTCTACGATGCGAACACGACTGGCGGGCCGTCAACCTTCACGACGCCTATTCTGGATATGTCAGCGAGTACGCCAGCGACTTGCAAAAAAACAATAGACCCTTCGGCGAGAAAACTTTATTACGCTGATGGAACAACCGTAGCAGTAGATTACTCCGTTCAGGATAAACTCGTCATTGCCGGAGGGGTGACGCTCAGCGAAATGGCGGCCCCTGCTACCCCTGCCGCGAATAAGGTTGCCATCTACGTGGACTCCGCAGACGGGAGCCTGAAGGCAAAGTTTGACTCAGGCAACGTGGTGACAATCGCAGCCTATGCCTGATTGATTTTTAGTTTTGTATTCTGTACACTCACAAAGTGAAACAACTTAAAAGCGGACATGCGGCAAGAGAGGCGATATTGAACGGAGTCCGCAAGTTGGAAGAACAGGTTTCTGCGACGATGGGTGCGAAAGGGCGCAACATCCTTTTGGAGAAAAAGGGCGTTCCGGTTATCACCAAAGACGGCGTAACTGTTGCGAGAGAGATACATCTGCCGGACAGATTTGAGGACATGGGTTGCCAGCTAGTCAAGCAGGCAGCGAATGAAACAAATCGTCTCGCAGGCGACGGTACCACAAATTCAGTAGTTCTCGCTTACTCAATGATGAAGAACGGCATGAAAAAGATCAAGCGCGGAGCAAACGCGATTTCTATGAAGCGCGGGATGGATAAGGCGAAGGACTCTATCATCGCACAATTAAATACCATGAAGAAAGATGTTACCAAAAAGGAGCAGCTTCAGGCTATCGCCACAATCAGTTCTCAGGATGAAGAAATAGGGAAGGTGGTAGCTGATGTTATTTCGCAGGTAGGCAAAGACGGTATCGTAACATCCGAAGCAAGCGCAATAGCGGGCATAGAGTCTGAGGTTGTTGAGGGTATGGAACTCGACTATCCGCTTGTCTCCCCCTACTTCATAAATAACCCGAAACTCACGGCAGTAATCGGGGATACTCCCATACTAATTACAGACAAAAGAATCACCCACTTCAAACAGATTCTTCCGATTCTCAAATTGATCAAGGAAACGTATGAGGTGCCGAGAATCACTATCATCTGCAAAGACATGCGCGATGAAGCACTGGTGTCTTCCGTGGTGAATAAACAGAAGGGGCAACTGGAGATCGCTGTGGTAAAATTCCCTGAAACAAATCAGAGCTTAGAAATTTTGGAAGACGTAGCGAAACTCACGGGGGCGACAATAATTTCTGAGATATTCAATCTCCGTCTGGAAAAAATGAATCTTGAACAATTGGGCCACGCAAAAAAGATTATTGCAGGTAAAGACAAAATCACAATAATCGGAGGGGAGGGGAATATTGAGGAAAGAATAGAAGAACTTAAAATACAACTTGAACAGGAGGATAACCCCATGCTTAGGAAGCGTCTGGCAAAACTCACAAATGGCGTAGCGGTTATCCGCGTTGGAGCGAATACTGAAGTGGAGCAGACAGAAAGACTCCATCGCGTGGAAGATGCCATAAACGCGGCAAAAGCCGCCTCAGAAGAGGGTATCCTTGCAGGAGGCGGGACAGCCTACCTCCGCTGCGTAAACAATCTAAAGCTTACTGGTGATGAAGAAACAGGAGCAGAGATAGTATTCCATGCAATCCAGACTACTACCGAAGTCATTGCGGATAATTCAGGGGCGAATGGTAAGAAAGTCCGGGAAGAGGTGCAGAGACTCACGGGGAATATGGGGTACAACGCCCTTACAAACAGCTACGAAAATCTCATGGATTCCAATGTGATAGACCCCACCAAAGTAGTGCGCATTGCTCTTGAGAACGCTGTTTCTGTTGCCAGCATATTCCTTACGCTTGAAGGGGCTGTTTGTTTCATAAAACCGGAAGAGCCTGGATTTGACTTGTCTCTTGTAGATTAATTCCCTATACTCCATCTATGCCTAAATTCCTCAGAAGAATAACACCCAAGGACGGCGATGCATTCACTCAGGCCACCAGAGAGGAGGTTATTGCTCAAAAAGCCAAGGAGGTGAACGGAGAAATAATAATCTTGGAGGCAAGGAGGAATGTTCTTGGGAAAACAAGGGCAGAACGTCAGGAACTTATTGCTGAAGCAAAGGCAGAAGTGGAGAAACTTTACTGTGAGTAACCCCCGACCCCCGATGGGCTTAAAAAATTTTCTAAGGCTGGACTAAATACCTGATGTACTGTATTGTTTGCTTATGAAGAGGGTTCTGCTTTCTAAATTACATCTCTGGGATAAGAACCCCCGCACGATCAAAGATAAGCGATTTGAGACTCTTTGCAAATCTATGGAAGACGACCCCGAATTTATGGATTTGCGCCCCGTTCTTGCCACAAAGGATGGAAGGATATACGCAGGAAATATGCGATATCGAGCCGCACAGCAGCTAGGATGGAAAGACATCCCTGCAATCATTACAGATATTTCCGAAAAGCTGGCAAATGAAAGAGCGATCAAGGATAACAACGAATTTGGAGAATGGAATAATGACGAGCTTGCCACTCTCCTTGACGAAATGGAGAAGGATGGGACAGACCTTTCATTGCTTGGCTTGGATGATTCTATTCAGAAGATTATAGATCAGTTGAAGGAGAAAGAGATTGTGGAGGATGAAGTACCTGAACCGAGGAAAGACCCGCAGACGAAGTTAGGGGACTTGTGGCAACTCGGAGAACACAGATTGCTCTGTGGCGACGCAACGAAGATTGAGGATGTGGAAAAGCTGATGGGGGGGGGCACTGCCGACATGCTTTTTACTGATCCACCGTATGGAGTTGCTTATGTTGGGAAAACGAAAGACTCTCTTACAATTCAAAATGATTCGCTTGGTGATGAAGGAACGAGAAAACTTGTTGCAGATGCGCTCCGTATTGCACCAATACGGGCAGGTGCGTGTTTTTATGTGTGTTCCCCGCCGGGGAACTCAGAAACTGCATTCAGATTGGCAATTGCCGACGCGGGGTTGGTTTTAAGACAGTGTATTGTTTGGGTGAAAGACCATTTTGTGATGGGACGGCAGGATTACCACTGGAAACACGAATCAATTTTGTATGGCTGGCGAGAAGGCGCTGCGCATTTTTATGTAGGAGGCAGAACACAGGATACTGTATGGGAAGTGCCGCGACCGACTGTAAGCAAAGAGCATCCGACAATGAAGCCGATTGCCCTGATTGCAAAGGCAGTGAATAACAATACGAAGGAAAATGATATTGTGCTCGATGTTTTTGGTGGTTCCGGTTCCACCCTCATTGCCTGTGAACAGCTCAATCGCAAGTGCTACATGATGGAGATTGATCCGCAATACGTCCGTGTTATTATAGACCGATGGGAAACCCTGACAGGAAACAAAGCCAAGTTGCTCAAGTAAGAGAGCTTGCAAGGCAGATGAAACAAGCCCGTAAGAACGGAGACAACAAAAGAGCGAGTAAGCTGGAATTTACAATCCACATTATAAATGCTACTATGCAGTCCTATGGCCAGAACACCGCAGAAAACACCACATAAAGGACTAAGGGAGCCGTGGAAGAAAGGAGAATGCCCGAACCCGAATGGAAGACCTGTCGGGCAAAGAAATTACGCCACGATTTACAAAGAAGCCATCCGCAAGATAGCTGAATCTCAAAACATGACACCCGAAGAGATCGAAGACGTTATGGTGCAATCAGGACTCAAACACGCGATCAAGGGGGATTATCGCTTCTATCAAGACACTTTAGACCGTCTTCACGGAAAGCCAAAAGGAGAGATAGACTTCAAGGGAACTATAGCTCTCACGAAAGCAATCACCGAAGCCGATGACTGATGATGGGGAGCTCATAAAAAGATGGCGTAAGTCCCCTCTAAATTACATTGAGGACGTTTGGAAACTCATACCCCAGCCCCTCAAAGAAGGCGTACCGAAAGACTTACCGCTCAAAGATTACTCTGTAAAAGACTTTGAGCCGTTCATTGACGGCAAGCATATTACGTGGCAGCAGTGGGTTATCCTCAAGGCTGTAGAGAAGGCCGTGAAGGGGGACGCTCCCGCATGGATTACGGTAGTCTCCGGCCACGGCATCGGCAAAAGCACGGTGGAAGCTTGGCTCATTTTTTGGTTTCTCACCTGCTGGGTGCATTCCAAGGTCGGCTGCACAGCTCCGAGTGCAGAGCAGATGTTTGATGTTCTTTGGGCCGAAGCCTCCCTGTGGCTCAATAGAATGCCTCCTAAGATCAAGGGATTGTATGAGTGGCAATCAAGTTACATTCGTGTCGCAGAAGACCCTGAAAGCTGGTTCGCAAGAGCGAGAACGGCACGCAAAGAGAAACCGGAGGCACTGGCGGGACTCCACGCTGATAATGTGATGCTCCTTTGCGATGAAGCAAGCGGCATTGAGGAGATCATTTTCAAAACTGCCCACGGCGCACTCACAAATAAGCGTACATTGGTTTTGCTGATTTCCAATGGCACAAGGAACATTGGATACTTCTATGATTCCCACCATTCCGGCAGAGAAGATTGGCAATGCCTCTCGTTCTCCTCGCTGGATTCCCCTATAGTTGATAAGAAGTTCATTGATCTCATACGTGATAAGTATGGTGAGGGTTCTGATGAGTGGCGTATCCGTGTGGTAGGGCAGTTCCCTGACGAAATGGCGATTGATACCAGCGGATACGTGCAACTGATTCAGGAAAATGATATACGGTTCATCCATGAGGCGGATTTTGTAAAATCCGGCTGGAGAAAAATGGGGGTAGACCCTTCGGGGATGGGGAACAACAAAACGATCATTACACTGAGAGACGCGTTCAAGGCCGAAGTGATTTACGAAGAGAAGAGGTCTACACCCGAAAGAATCGCGGCAGCCGTAGCGCGGCTTATGGAGGAGTACAATGTCCCTGCTGATCTTGTATTCATGGACATCTTCGGCGTTGGGGGTGAGTCCTATCAAAAGCTGGCACTGATGGGTATAAGTGTTGTCGGTCTGAATGTGGCAGACAAACCAAGTGATGAGGAAAGGTTTATGAATCTGAGAGCCGAGGCCTACTGGCGAACAAGGAAATGGCTCCGCACTGGAGGAGATTTGGTATTACATGAAGGTTATAATGACCTAAAAACGATAAAATACAAGAAGACTGTGAAGGGCAAAATCCAGATTATGCCGAAGCAGGAAATGCAGAAACTCGGCATAAATTCGCCAGATTTTGCGGATTCTCTCATGCTGACCTTTTGCACTCCTGACGAAAACTATGGCGAAGAAACCGAAGAAATGGAGGAATTGTTTGCAGGAAGACTCAGTTAGTGTATCCTTGCATTATGTCCATCTATTCAAAAGCAGAGAAGGAAGCGAACAGAATACTCGGTGACCGCCCTGTGAAGCCTGAGAAGTTCTGCACCCCTGAAGAGTGGCTGGCCTATGAGAAGAGCCTCGATCATTACCGCAGAGAGTGGGATCATATTTTCCTGCACGAAACGGTCATGGAATTAGATCGAAGGAATGCCGAATAGGATTAGATTCAGGAATGGCCTGAAACTGGAAGGGATAAAGTGCCCGTGGTGCAATCGGAAGAGACGCGCGAGAGTGTTCACAAACAGAATACGATGGTGGATTAGACTAAGCTGCGGACATGTGAAAGTGCCGGGCTATGTACTCCCCCCCGATGTTCTTATCAAGGAAGGAATGGCGAATTACAATTCTGCTACAAGGGACGAATCATGGGGGAAGATGCAGAAGCACGATGAATGGAACAGGGTGCAAAGACTCAAAGAACAGGAGGAGTTCTTTGCCAGTAACAGGGGGAAACTAAGAGGGAATTTTGGAATTGCGAGGAAAGCGGTATAATGTCCGTACAGAGTTAAGGCAGCAGTAAGGGGCTGCCTTTTTCGATATGCTTGCATTCCCCCTTGGCTGCGAGCATACTACACATGGACTAGATGTGTGGGACTACTGTACCACACATGCCTAAAGCAATTGAAGTACCACTGAAAGGGACTACGAAGAAGAGCGAAAGCGAAACGCCGTTGTGGATTGACAGAGATCCTGTGCAACAGGCTTTTCTGATGAAGAGGATGAAGCGGATTACATACATAAAACAAAAATCAGCAGAGCATTATCCCGAAATCAGGGAGTCCATCATGCTCTATGAAGGGAAGAGCACGATAGTAGATGAGAAAAAGGATGAAAGGACTATAGAGACGGTCATGCCCATTGCAAGAGCGTTTGTAGAAGCCAAAACAGCGGAAGAAGTGAAGTCAATGAATGAGTATGAATATACGCCAGTAAAAGACACTGCCGACTCGTGGAAGGTGGGACTCATAAGTGATGTTAATAAACATGTACATCGAGTAGTCAAGAGAAAATCTAAACGGCACAAGATGATACGGATGAAGAATATTCATGGATTGTCGATTAAGCGGAAGGGGTACAGGAAAGTAATGCGCTACATCAAAGACCGTGTGGAGAGCGATGATGACGCGAGGGGGACAGTATTCAGGCGAAGGCTTGTCCCCGTCTACGATGACCTGTTTGAAGACATCGTTTCACCATTTGATTTCGCAATAGACCCGAACGCGGATTCTCTGGATGATGCAATGGACTGTTGCCATACGCACGTTGAGAACTATGAAGTTTTCATGGAAATGTACGGTAATGACCCGCGCTTTATTAACGTAGATAAGGTGAAACCCGGAGTGAAGTTCACGTTTGATAAGGATGGAGAATTTGTTTACAGCGAAAAGGTAGCGGAGAACGGTGTTGTGATTGAAGAATATTTTAATAAAACTGAGGACGAATGGGTTGTTGTGGCGAATGGAGTCCTGCTGACGCCCGTACAGAAGGAGGGAGAAGATTTTATAGCCTATCCTCTCCCTGATGACCACAAGGAGCTTCCATTCGTCAGTTACCATAACCATGCGAAGTTCGCTATTGAAACATTCGGGCCTCCGCCCGATCTTTCACCGGACGGGGAGGAATTGAGTTCTGTCCAGGTACTCGATCACGAGGAGAGTTTTTGGACTAAAGGCGACCCGCTTATTATTAAAGACCTCATAGACCTCAACACAGGATTTACACGCGCGATGTTCCGCAACGCAAAGATAGCTGCGGAGGTGATTATCGCTACCAAGGAAGGAAAGAAATTCAAGAACAAACACTACAAGGCAGGAGATCAGGCACTAGGCATGATGGGGCAGTTTGAAGTGGTACAGGTGGGAAGGAATATCTTTGGAGACATGGTGCCCCTGCTGGACTGGCTCATGTCAATGAAAGTCCTCGCATTGGGGGTAGACCCTCGTTCCCTGACACAATCGGAGAAAACTAAAACGGCAACCGAGGCGGCTATCATGCGCGAGACTGCTCTCGTAAGGCTTGAACAGGGGATAGAATTCAATGAAGAAAATGGAGAGATCAGGGACGGAATACTTACATACAAACTCATCCAGCAATACTATTCAAAGCCGGAGTTGGTCAGAATCACTGGATTGGAATCTGAGAAAGAGCTTGATAGATTTGACGAAATTGAAAAGGACGGGGAAACCCCGGTTATCGGGAAACGGTACAGGCTCATCCGCTCAAGTATCAAACTCAAGGAAAAGAAGCAGAAGAAGGGGGATTCTTACAAATACTACCTCTCAAGGGAGGAGGGTGGTATCAGCTCATTCCTTGCGCGGCCTGAGTACATCCGGTCTTCGGAAGTGGATATTACAATTACAACAACCCGCAGGGCGGGAGAAATACGCGCAATCAACGTACAACAGTCCATGCAGCTTATCGAATTGTATATTAAGCTGTTCGCTCTCTCCCAGCCGGGACAGAACGGGCAACCGCCTGTCATAGACAAGGAAGATTTGCCAGACCTCAAAGAAGAGCTGAAAATCCTGCAACGTGCTCTAGGCCGCAATCCCGATGCGATTGCGACACAGGGTGAGGAAGACGAAGAACAGGAAAAGTCCGACGAAGCAGAAGCGCTTGTCTTTGCAAGCCAGAGGCCCGTAGCAGATGTTACCCCGCCACCCAATGTTGTTCCCGCTCAATGACTTCATCTACATTATTGAACAGGAAACCGAGATGGGCAAGGTTGATGGATTCTACACGGGAGAGGATGGCCTTCCTATAGCCGGTTATGGCAAAGTGTACGCCGTCTCCGAAGAAGCCACCGAGAAGGAGAACCAAAAGAACCTTGAGAGAATCACAGTAGGAATGAACGTGTGGTATACAAAATATGCTGCTGAAGACGTCTTTGCGAAGGATGAGGAGGGAACGAAAATAGAACATCTCAAAGCTGTCCATATCACTTCTGTCCATGCCAGAGACATTTAGCGAGAACGAAAAAAAAAGGCTTCGGGAATTGATAACGTCAGACGACTTCCTGTTGTTTCACAGATTTTTGCAGGAGAGAACGGGCAATCTCCTTCTGGAGTTTTCCAGTACGAAACAAGATGAAAGAGACAGGAGAGAAGAGATTTATCACAGGCTCAATGAAGTATCCACTATCAGAGGGCTTATCGATGAGATTTGATTTCATCCCGGAAGAGGCAAAACCACATGAATGTGCTGTTTTGGTGCTTTATTTTGTGGTAGGGGTGAAAGACTCTGTGGAGATACAGCGGACGCTCCATTACAAAGACGTTCGTTCCGTCTACAGAGTCCTGAACAAATACAGACAGGAAAGTGGACTACGGTACATGCAAACAGAGCAACCAAAATAGATTTATGCAAGGATTCGAGCCAGCTCTTTGGAATCACTTTTTTGGCAGAAGGTCGTGTGGAGGCATCGTAGATGTTTCCCCTTGGCCTTCAGCCAATCATTACCCCAACATTTATGACTACAGAAGAACAGGCGTCGGGCGAGAATCTTTCTCCCGACGGTGACGGTTCCATCGTAGCCGAGCTTATATCCTCTGAGGAAAAAGCCGACGGTGAAGCCAAGGTGGAAAAGCCCAAGGAAGAATCCAAGGAGGACACGACCAAACCCATGCAAATGACCCAGAAGGAATATCAGGAATGGAAGGAGGGCCAGAAAGCACTCAATACTCTTCTGGAAGCTCTCGGTAAGAAAGACGTGAAAACCAAGAAGCCCGAAGAGGCACTGAAGGATGTAGTTTCTGATCTCCAGCGCAAACTTGAACAATCCCGATGGGAAAGGGATAACCCCGCAGTCCTCAAAAATGAAGAATGGGCAAAGGTGAACGAGGAACGATTAGACCCCGATCATCCTTGGCACAAATTGGATTATGAAGACGTGTGGAAACTGATTAAGAAGGAAAATCCCAGAATGGAATCTGCTAAAAAGGAGCTTGAACACTCGGAAAGGAATCCCACAGACGGCTCTGTGCCATTCTTCGGTACCGGAGAAGTCGTAGAAAGTATCACGGACTTTGATAAGTCAATCCAGAAGGAAATGAAGTCAAAACTCGGATACAAGGATTCTGACTTCGAGTAATTAATTTTTATTTCTTTCAATTACTCATCATGGCTACGAAACCAGCAGTACCGCACAATCCAAGGATTGAGTATTTGTGGGTTCCTGTCAGTACGACCTTCGAGGAGATGGACATGCTTGCTTCTCAGGAGGACGCAACAAATCAGGAGACAGCGAAAATGACTGCAACTGCCGCGAACATTGCAGGCTTCATTATGAAGCAGATCACTGCAACTTCCACAGAATACTCAACGCTTTCGCGCGTGCCAGTGCTTATCGACGAGTTCGGCGAATTTGAATTCGATGTTGATACCGGAACAGCCGACATCAATGACGAAGACGGATTTATCGACGTTGACGACACCGCACCGGATGATGCCGTAGATGTGGAGGCATCGACAGAAGACCACATCAAAGTCACACGTTATATTTCTGGTACTCTTGTCCGGGGGCGCGTTGCCGTTTGGTCGCACCTTCAGGCTCCAGTTATCCGCTAACCTTTCCAATCTTTTATCATGCTACTCACCTATGGTCTACTCGGAACGGCATTGACGAAGAACGCAAAGGTTGCGTTCAATAAAGGTGTCAAACTGGCTCCCCAAGCGGGGAGAATGATGTTTGACGTTCGATCCGTTACCGATAAAATTTCAGAGTCAGACAGCTGGAGCTTCGACCCGATTGCACGGGCAACCGGAGAGGGAAGCAACTACGCTTCTGACGACCCTGTGAAGGGGTACAACCTTATCCTCACACAGGCCAAGTTTACGCAGTCATTCGAGATGACTAAAGAATCAGGAATGTACGACAAGTACAATGTAACGACAGCCCTCAGGGGCGTACAGGGGCTTGGAACCGCCTGTGGCAAGAGGTTTGAGATGGATGCTCAGCTTCTTGTCGGGCAGGGATCGGGTGCAAGCTACACAGATATGGACGGCCAGACGATTTCTACATTGTCTGCTGACTCCGTAAATGTCTTCTCAGCCTCCCACACGACACGTTCAGGTACAGGCTATGGCAACCTCGGCTCTTCCGTGTTCGGCCAGACAGGGCTTGAAGCGGATGAAGTTCTCTGGAGGTCATTCGTAAACCACGACGGAGAACAGGTTGATAAGATTTCCACTCATATTTACACCACGCGGAAGTCCGGTGTAACCAATCTTGTCGATGAATACCGCAACGCGAGAGGGCACGTTGAAGATGACGCCCTTGGTATAAATGTCTTCAACACGAATTTCAACCGTGCTGCGGGGCCGCGTTACGGCCACATCGTCATGGAATACCTTGATGCGTCTTCGACTGGTGGAATTGACACTGCCAAAGACGATTACTGGGGTACTGTTCAGGCGGGTGCTGCGGAAATGGAAGCTAAAATTTCTCAGAATCCGATGGTATATCCTATCCAGCTCGTTCAAAGGAATCGCAATGTTCTTGTGCAAACTGACATGCACTACGCATACGGCATAAAAGATGCGTTCTGCATCACGCAGCACAATGCTTAGTTCTTAACCCTTCTAACCATGCCTTCAGCTCGTAATGCGACTACAACGACACTTATAGTGGCGGCGATAGGGTTATCTGTAGCTAACACAGCCTATATCAATGGGATGCGATCAACCGCGTCTACTCCTGCGGATTTCCAGGGGGAAGCAGTACTGACGGAAGACCTGACATTTCTTACCGGGGATAACGCTACTCCTGCAATCAATCTTAATTTGATGGCAGCACTCACCATCCAAGCAGACGGTGATTTAGAAACTGGTTCTGGCGACGTAGTATCTAATCTGACAAGGAACCCCGCAGCATGTTGGAAAACCACCAGCGGGAACTTTATAGAGTGCTATCAGGAAGATGTATTCACTGGTACAGGGGGCGGTTTTGGCACAGCATCATATTATGATGTTGCTTCGATCGCTTCTCCGTATACCACTACAGGTGCAGTCACCCGCGTAGGGTATTCCTGTGACGGAACGCCTGTCGCAGCGAACGTTTCTGCCGGGTATGTCACTGCGCTCACCTCATCCGCGACGACATTCTTCAGCAGGGCAGCGATCAGCTCGGGTTCGCATCTGTATGTCACTGGCACAGGCTCGAACAACAATGGCGAGTCTACAGCCTGGGACCCACAGGAATATATTAAGATTTCCGCGAGTACAGACATCGGAATGGATGATGATTCGTCTAAATGCATCCTCCAAGTCTGGTCGTTTGGATTGTATAACCCAACGTAGTCCTTTCACTCTGTCCCCTACGGGGGACGGGGATGAGCGGATTTCTTACCCCACACTCGTATGCCCATTATGTCACAAACAGGCGATCTGGAAGTTGTTGCAGCAGGAAGGCCGGATATTCAGAAGCTCATCCGTGCAGGAGCACTCAAGCCTATGGATATTGATCCTGAAACAGGATTCCGAAAGCAGCCGACAGCGAAATTTGATCTTGTCAATAAGCGCGTGAAAGACCGTGAGACAGGGAAGACTGAGATGAGACAAATCAGAGACTACCGGGGGCATGTTGAGAACCCAGATTGTCCGGGTTGGAGGATAGGACTCACGCCTGAGAAATACTGGGAGATGCTTCTCATGGAGGCAGACGGGCACCTGCGCGGGAGAAAGGGTGCGTTTGCCCCTGAGCTTACCGACACAGAGGTAACATCTTTTGAGGAATGGCTTTCTAAGAAGTTTGTGGAAGATGAAGCCATGACAGACCGCGATACGGAGGATATGCCCAAGCATCCTGTCGTCAGGAAAGTCCTTCGCAGGAAAAAGCAGGGGAAACTGGAGAAAGAGGTGCAAAAACCTGAGAGAAAGAAAGCAGAGCCGGAACAAAATGATTCTCTGTCCGAAGAGTCCGAAGTTGTAAAAGTAAAGCCCAAGAGAGGCCGTCCTGCTAAAGCCGCCTAAATGTGCAGTATTTATTCAGTCTTGTCGGCTCCATTGCAGATCAGGCGTTGAATGAAACCCTTGGCAGTTCCACATCAACGCTTCCTGCACTGCAACCCGCTGCTCTTAACCGTCAGGTAGACCGTATCAACCGTAAATTCGTAAATGCAGCAAGGGATAACGCCATAGAAAGGTGGTCATGGTTGGGGGATACTCAAACAGAGTTTGAAACATATGATGCCACTTCTCTCTCTGCGGCGGCGGCTAAGTCTGCGGCGACATTCGCTGTGGCAAGCGTTACTGGTTTCCCGACTTCCGGCAGGGTGTGGCTTGATACCGTGAATAATGCAGTGGACTTTGTGGATTATGCATCTATTGCCACTCTGACAGCCACAGTCAGCACAGCAACAGGAGCGGAAACAATTACTGTCGCCCATGACTCAGGAGATCACTGTGAACTTTTGTACGCCCTGCCGTCTGATTTCGGCTCAGTGATTCAGGTACTTGTAGACGGCAATGAATATACGGAGGACAAAGTAAATCCTGTTCCTACTGGCGGAAAATACCGCCTCTTTGATTCATATATTTTGTTCCCGATGGACATAGGCACTACGGATGTTGTTCTCAGGTACGAGAAAGGAGCTACGACGCTCTTCACAGGTAACGATGCGGCAGACAGGCTTCTCTCCACGAATATACCAGTGGATTTTGAAAGATTCGCCATTGAGAGTCTGATTGCTTACATCCATATCAAAAGGAGGAAAAAGGATGCTGCGATTGACGCTCTCACGCTTGCAAAACAAGAACTGGACGCAGCTTTGGCTGCTGACAATCCTTCCACCTACATTTATTAGCAGAGAATATTCTATCGAAGCGCAGAACATGTCAGGGGGCTTAAATGCCACATCAGGGATAGAGAACCTTGCTCCTGAACAGCAATCTGCGGCAGAAAATGTCCGGTATTCAGACGAGGGGGGGATACAGCCGAGAAATGGCGTTGTCCTTCTCACTGCATCAGGCGGTGGCGCAAAAGTCGGCAATATCCATACGCATCGCAACACGGTCATGTTCGCAAAATCAGGAACGAAAATCTATCAGTCAACTGACTGGAAAAAACATTCTTATACGACAGGAGTAACACGAACGGCAACGGAAATAGACGAGTTCGAATCGGTAGAGAGGGATGTTTTTGCTTCTAACCAGACAGATGCTTATTTAAGGATAGCGGTTTCAACCATTGCGGCAATCAGTAGCGGAGCAGGAACATTCAGTGTGAATACCGGAGACGGAGAAAAATTCTCATCAGGAACCGTCTACATTCGCGGGACAGCCATTACAGGCGGGACACTCGCTACAGACGATTACACGGGCTGCACCGGCCTTACATCAAGTATGGCGGTAGGAGATATAGTTACACAGACTTCCACCCCTTCCGGTGCCCCCAAGGGTGCATGTATTACTGAATTGGAAGGTTCGACTCTCGTAGGAAATGTGAAGTCTAATCCTATGGTTATTCACTACTCGGCGGCCCGTACGGATACAGCCCCGCAGTTCTCGTATGATTTTACTGCGAATGGTGCGAATAAAAAGAGTATGCCTTCCGATGTTCTCGCTTTCGGGAAGGTCACAGGAGGAGTTTTGATCGGTCTGAAACGGGGGATACACTTCTCAGGCGGGTTTGAGGTGAATACTGGTGCGCTTCTTACCGCCGAGAAATCAGGCGTTCATGGAGTCCACAACGCAAGAGCATTCTCACAGGGGGATAAAATGACAATGTGCCTGACGAATACGAACCGAATCCTGCCGATTATTTATGACCAGAACGGCGTGCAGGTCATGGATGACCCGTTTAATAAGAAAAAGAATCTTGACTATCCGGTGAGATCAATTCTGGACGGTCTGGACACCGTTCAGACATTCTCAGGGGCTTTCTATGACCCCTCAACTTCTACGCACACGTTTGTCGTGTATAAAAACGGTTTCTCCAGAGAACTTGTCTATCAGGAGGATATAGGGAAATGGTCTGTGGACATCGGGAAGAATGCTCTTTGCAAAACTTTCTACAAAGGGCGTGTCTATACTGGCTCTGACAACTCAGATAAGATTTATCTTGAAAATGAAGGGAGAGATGATGACGGAGCAGCGATTCAAACCCGCATTACAACGGGGAAACTTACCCCGAAGCCCAAGAGGATAACAAGCGAATACCTTGATCTTACTTTCGGAGGGCTTTGCTCCGCAACTGGGGAATTCACAGTCAGAATCCTCTGCAGGGATACAGAAATAACCAGGGATGTTACTGCCGCAAAAATGATCGAAGCCGGACTCATGACAATCGATTCAGGCGTCTTCATCGGGCATGGCGAAACAGGAGGCGAGCTGATCGGCACAGGGGGTTCTGTCATTGAGGCTTTTCCGTTTACCTATTCTTTTCCATTTCTCCTTGAGGGAGAATCCATCCAGATACAATGGGAAATCACTGCAGAAGGGAGCGTAGTGGAATTGAGAGATTACACCATACGAGCACAAACGGATGGCGAATTACTCCTTACCAGTCAATAGTATGGCAAATTTCAGAATCATGGGGAAAGTGTGGAAGCAATGTCTTCTCTTCACTGTCCTGCTCTATTACGGGCTACAGTATTCTACGGCTGTCTACGCAGCGAATCTTGACCGCAGTTACACGGTACACAACGTTCCGACCATGTATCTGAACGTAGGAATAAGCGCGACCCAAACAGCAGATATTAAACTGTCTCCTCCTACAAGGAACGGTGAATCTCAGACGTTCCCGACTGTCTCCGGAGGTATACTGGAAATCTCAGGTATCCGCTATACGGAACTTATTTCTTACACGGGAGCAATTGTTGATTCTTCTACGAAAGAAGTAACCCTGTACGGGGTGGTGAGAGGATACTGCTGGAATATAAATTCATTCGCTTCATGCGAAGACGGAAGACAATGGTCAAGAGGAACGAGAGTCATACTGAATAATGATATGAGGATTTATAACCAGTCATTAAAACTTGATATGGTCAATGTGCTCACTAAAAGCGGTGCGATTCGGAGCGACGATACAACACAGCCTTTTCTCTTCATCAACCCATTTACAACAACACAGCGCGATCTTATTTCCTACAAGGGGGAATCTGGTGATGCCCCGATTATTAAAAACTCCACAACGGGGATTCTCCAGTGGTGGGATGGCAGCTCATGGCTGGACTTTGCCACCTCCACCGGAAGCTACGCAAACGCAACAATCTCCGTGAGAGGTGTAGTGGAACTGGCAGACACAGGCTCCATCATCCAGATGAGTGCTACTGGCTCTACTGGAGCATGGAACGTCCTTACCGCGATTCTCACGACCATGACAGGAGGACTCACGAGTGATTGGGGGAAGATACCTATTCTGAACACAAGCGGCCTTCTTTCGACGTGGATAGGCGGCACAGGATTATCAAAGCCGTCTTCAGGTTCACTCTTGCTCGCACAGGGAAGCGGAGCTATGAAGCTCCTCCCGATGGGGAGTAATGGTCAGGTGCTTACCATGAGCGGTACGCGATTGGTTTTTAAGGCATCGACTCAGGCAATCGGCATCACTGTGGGGGCACAGACAAAGTTGGGTGACAGTACCACCGCAGCAGAAACAGGGACTATTATGACCATCCCGGCAGGACAGTTCAATTCCGCGAATGATGTCATAAAGGTGACAGTGAGAGGTGGATACTCTTCTAACGCAAATTCCCATGTCATAAATTTCGTCCTTGGGACAGATAGGATAGCATTATTCTCCGGCTCACAACTGAATACGCTAGCTGCTGCCTACCCGTTTGAAGTTGTCCTTTACCTTCAGGCGACTGCTATAGGGACTGGGGGCACGATAGTTACCACTGGCACTTCTATGATAGGAGGTTTCACCGCTATAACTGCTTTATGGAATACTGACGGTGTTTCAACAGATTCCGATACGGTGGACACCACTGCTGCACTGACTTTGGAAATGGACGTAACTTACAACGCCTCCAGTGCGAATAACTTTATCCAGCCTTATTCTTATCAAGTTGAGTTCATAGATCAATAGATGGCTAATCTACTTTCAAATGCGGCGAAGCGGGCGGTTGCAAGGGTGAAGAATATTGTCAATCCTACGGCTGCGGGGAAAGCAGCACAGGCAAACGTCGTTACTGCCAAGCGTTCCTCTGTTGTGAGAACGCCCGAAGGGGCATCAGCTCCGATTACTGGCAATCGCGGCAGTGGGCTCATAAATCCTGGAGCTGGTTCGTTTGTCGGCAATCCTGTTCTGAATCCGAGCTATCAACTTAAAGGTTCCGGTAATCCAGTCTATTCTACGCCGGAAGAATTGGAGCAGGCATGGAACCTCATTGATAAGCAGCCAGACCTCGTGCCTAAAAATTTAAGATTCACCGAGGAACAATACAAAGCTGCATGGAAGATTTTAGATTCAGATGCAGGGGCAAGAGGGGTAGACCCCCTAGGGCTTGGGAATACTGGTGTTATGAAGGGTGTAGGGAGTTTTAAGACATTGGAAGAAGCAAAAGAATTCTATTACGGCAAAATAATTGACGACCCGAATGACCCGAATTTTGGCAATTTCATGCCCTCTGAGGAATACCAAAGAACTGGCAGCATTTCTCCCGAAGGGCAAGCCATCATAGAGAATTTTGAGAACCCTCAGTACTATGAGGCGGGGCAGACAGGGGAAATAAATGCACCGCGCGGAAGTACCGTACGTGCTGTGGCAGGAGCACCTTTGCAATCTGCACAGGCTGGCGCAATGGGCAGGGCTGACGCACTGGGAATCAATGAGGGGACTACATTTGAAGACCAGAAAATAGCAGAACTCCGGTCTTTAATGAGCGAGCCGATTATGGCCCCGACTGTCAGTGGTGGGACGACTATAGATAAAAATGCGACCAGAGCAAGGGATGAAAAGTATTCATCAGACATACGGCAGTATGAAGCGCAAAAAGAGGCGAACCTGAAAGCCGCAATGGTGGCAGTGAAGGATGCCCAGAAAGCAACAGGCATCACGGAGGTAACGCCGGAAGCTCCTGTACTCCCGCAATCTTCCATTGCCAACAGCACGACACTTAATCAAATGCTGGTATCTGCGTTTTCAGACCCGAGCATGGCAAATGCCGTTCCGATGATTCAGGACTTGCTCAATACTCAGTCGAAATATGATGCGGAGTTCATGCTTAATCGTGAACTCTCAGGAATAGATACCGGACAGGGTGTAAGGGATGTGGCTTTGAGCGAGCAGCAAATAATGCTCCAGAGGGCTGAAAAGCAGGATGCCTTCAACGAGAAGACAAAAGAAATCGCCATAAGAACTGCCGACCTTTCAAAAAGCATATCCGAAGCTGCGATTAAAATGCAGGAGATTGAAACGCAATATCTGGCGAATAAGAAACGGGAAGAGAACATTGAGGGTGAAAAGAAGAACCGGAGAATAGCGAATAAGCTCGGCATTACTTCGGACACTTCAGGACTTGAGTGGATGCAGGCAGAAGTCCGCAAAGGAACGGAGGCACTTGACTATTTGCGGCAAACAGCAACTATAGCGAATACTTCTGCGAGGCTCCAGATGGCAGAAAGTTACAAAATCTCCATCGACAAAGCCCTGAATACCTATGACCAGAATCAATTTGTTATCGACGACAATCTCAGGAAAGAACTCAAGGATATTAAAAACACCGTATCTCTTGATAAAGAGGAGCGGGACAAGGCAAGGAAGGACGCATGGACGAATTACTACAAGGCTAAGAACGAGGAAGATAAAACAGCAAATGAGAATCTGAAGTTTGTTGTTGAGGAATTGATGGATAGAGAATCTGAACAGAGAGAAGCAGAGGAGACGGCGAAATCGGATGGATGGAGAAATCTTATAGATACGTTTACAAAATTTGAGGCGGGTTCATCAATGAGAAAGCAAGCTCTACAGAATGCAAAGGATGCAGGAGCGGATGTAAGTTCCATAGATATAAATGACAATTCACTTTCCGCATCCTTAAAATCCGATAAGGCTCAGCAGGAAGAATCTATACAAAAATTATCGGAAATGACTATCGGAAATGAAAATCCAGAACTTGGAAGGTGGGCTGCTCTTGCTTCGGGGGGGAGGAGAAGTATAAGAGCTAGAATAGACGAGGCAGGATTCTTAATCCAAGATTTCGAATCAGGAGATATTGATTTACTAAAAAGGAATATTATTGTTGCAGCGAGGAATGGAATGGATGTAACAACAGGAAAAAAGATGGACGCTGCCGCATTGGTTCAGGCGGACGTTGATCTCATCACATGGAAAATGCAGGGATTTGACAGTAAGTTCGGTGGAATATTTACAGCAGCAAAAGAAGGGGGAGCAAAGTTCATCAAGCAACGCGATGCGGAATGGCTGGATTTGAAAGCAGATATTGGATTACAGATAGCTGATACAAGGAATAAGTATGCTGGTGTAGCTGTAACCGAGACAGAGATGAAATTTATTAATGTTTTCCTGCCGAACTTCATATTTGACACTGTTGGAGAAATGGAATTAAAACTTAATAATGTCAGAGAAAATGCTACGCTTGAAAGAATCAATGGATTTAATCAAATGCTTGGCAGTCCCAACGCATATCAAGAGCTTACGGGAGAAACGATAAAGTTTTTGGAAAAATCAAGAGGGGGCAAGACACGAATTGGAGAAGAATGGAGTGATGAAAAATTGGATACAATTCTAAGGTCAAGAGGCGGTTCACCAGAAACACCGAGTATGGATGTAGACTTTCCGCCTGATACTCCTCCTCCGAAAATTATAGGTTATCAAGATGCAGTTTTTGTTACAAAGGAAATAGCTGGGAAACAAGTAAAAGGGCAACAATATCTTGTAAACGCGCTGGAGGCTGCAAATCGTGACATGATTGCCTCTACGGGAGGTGGGTTGAAGATTGGTGAGCATTTTAGAACTGTAGAGCAACAAAGAGAATTATATGCGAAAAGCCAAAGAGATGAGATAGGGAGAGCAGCCCCTCCGGGGCAGAGCTTCCATGAAAGGGGACTGGCTGTTGATATAATAAATTGGGAAGAGGCACAGTCATATCTGGCTAGGTATGGCATAGTAAATGGTCTTGAGGGTGATATGGGGCATTTCTCCATAGGTGAAATGAACAGGAATATTATTGCATTACTCCAATCTGAAAATGCCTAATCTCATCACACCAGATTTTATTGAAACTCAAAGGCGCGACATGATGAATAGCATACGAGGTGCCACTCAGGGGGATGTGGACAATCGCTTGGCAGATTTTTTAGCAATGAAAATGGCAGAAGGCGGTGAATCGGATACATTCGTACAGGACTTGCAGGATGTAAGAAGGGCGACAAGGGACACGCGTGCAATCTCAGCTCTTCTTGATAGATATGCTTACGGAACAGCCAACCCTACAGAGAGATTTACACCAGAGGCGGAGCAGGAGCCAAAGGGATTTCTTGAAAGATTCAAAGACTCCACTCAGGGTGGGATAACTATTCCTGTAGAAAGTGGAGGAGTAGGTGCGGTAGGTAGAATTATGGAGTCTCCCATTGGTAAGATAATTGAAGCCCCGACTGCTCTCGCTGGTTCTTTAATCGGCAAGGGATTATCAAAAGTGACAGGGGTTGAACAATTCCAAACAAGAAGTGACGAAGAAATACGAGAATTTGCTGAAAAGTCCGGTAAATTCGCAAGATTCGCACTCCCAGTCGGGGCAGGAATTGCTACAGGGGGTGCCAGCCTGCCGATTATGGCTCCAGCATCATTTACTGCTGGCGCATTGGGTAAAACAATTCAGGAGTTATCCGATGAAGAAAAACAGGATTTTAATAAAATAATTGATGATGCTGTGAAGGAGGGTGGCGTAGATGCGCTGATAGATGTATTCACATTTGGGATGGGAGGAAAATTAAAATCATTTATTAAAGCAAAGACACTAAAGGGGCTACCTATAGATGAAGCAATAGATACTGGAATTGCAAAGGGCGTGAAGCCGACTGTCATTGGTAAAAAAACAGTTGAGAGAACAAAGCAATTCATGGAAAAGGCACGAAAGGCAGTAAAATCCATAGTGGCCAGATCGGATGATTTGAAACTCACTAATGAATCTGGCGAACAGATTATAGGGGAAACACCAAAGACACTCTTCCAATTCGCAGAGGCTATTGACCAGACGAAAAAAACGGTATTCAGGCAATATAGGGCTATGGCTGAAGAAGCAAGCCAGAGAGGAGTGACTATATCAACCGACAACATGATAAAACTTCTTGATGAGAAGGTTATTGCGAATACAGCATTACGGGATACAAGACCGGAAGTTGTAAAGCACGCTATGAGGATACGTGATAGACTCGCAAAGCGCGGAGCGTATTTACCAGAGGAGGCTGATGAAGTAATTAAAGAATGGAATTCTTCGCTAAGAGGATTCTTTGCGGGTACGACTGCCGACAGAGCAAAAGCAGAAGTAGAAGGTTCTCTGGCAAAAGTACTTAGAAAGGAATTAGATGATGCAATCGAGAGCGCAGTAGGTGAGGGCTTTCAGCCCCTCAAAAATGAGTATGGAGCATTGAGAGCCATAGAAGAGGAGGTGGCGAAAAGAGCCATTGTAAACGCAAGAAAATCCGCAAAGGGGCTTTTTGACCTTTCTGATGTATTTACAGGAGGAGAACTTGTGAGTGGTATTCTCACTCAAAATCCTGCTTCTATTATCAGAGGAGCAGTAGGAAGGGGCACGAAAGAATGGTTTAAATTCTTAAATGATCCAGACAGAATAATTAAAACGATGTTTGATACTGTTCAAAGCGCAGCAACAAAGAAGGCACCTGCAAGGGCTCTTCCAAAAGGAGTAATACCTGGTACTGTAAAAGGAATAGTAAATGTACCAGACGCCCAAGATGAGTAACCCCATCAATAGAATGTCGGTATGGATAAGCAAGGACTTCCAGAACCCGGAACTTGGGATATTGCCTCCGAATTCATTTGTTGTTGCAGCGCACCTGCATGTCACGGAAGCATTCAATAGCGACGGAACTGATTTTATACAATGCGGATATGATGCAGATCAGGATTTTGTTTTTGCAAATACGGACGTTTCCACTACGGGGGTAAAGTCTGGAGGACTCGGGGCCGCGAGCGGGTACAACTCCACAGCAAGAAGGCTGGAAGTATACTATTCAAACGGCGGCTCAGAACCGACCACTGGCAAAGCGTTTGTTATTGTCGAATATATGCGAGTTTCCAAACAACCATGATACCGGAAAACGCGAAACCCTATGAAACTGCTATACTACTTGTTTATTACGGTATGAGGGTGCAAGACCCCGTGGAAATAGCGAATATATTACACTATAAAACTGCACATTCTGTCTATAGAGTTTTGAAGCGGCACAGGTTGTATTGTGCTGGTGGGCACTCACAGGAAAAATAGATGAGTATTCTCACGCCATGAGCATCGCGTACACAACGATACCTTTTGAGCAGTGTGATACTGATTCGCAGACAGTCACATCTACGGGCGGCACCATTGCCGCGATTTTCACGAATCTGGCATTTACGAAAGGAAGGGATATTCTCCTGCAAAACAGGGGGGCCGTTGATTTGCTTATTGGGAAAACAGCAGCTACCGCGAGATGGCATATCCTCCCCGATTCCATATTTTCATGCAGCCCGAAGGACTTAACAAAGCTGGCTATCAAATCTTCAGGCGCAAGTCTGGTCGTTGATATTTTCCTTGTAACGTAATGCCGCTTGGTCAGGTAAATGCATCTCTGGCAAGAACGGCTGCCGTAGCTGCGGTTATTTCGACGGCAATCACGGGAATAGGAGTTGCATTCAGCATCATAAAATATACACCTACGCCTGCTACCGATCTCCCGCGAAGTGCATTCACGATCAGCTACACAGGCGCAAATCTTATTCCTATCCAGTCTTTTGCCATTCGTACAAACGGGAATCTCCATTCAAGCGGTTCAGAATTAGCTTTTTTGAAACTGGCTAATTGCGACAGTACGGATACAACCTCTACAGGGGCTTTCAAATGCGGTGTGGATGTAGGATTTACTCTGTTAGATGGAGACTCCCGCTATGTGAACGTGATCGGAGATACGATGACGGGTTCTCTTATCGTGCATGGGACTGTTTCAGGTTCTACATTGTCCGGCGGACTAATCGAAGGGGAAACTATACAGATTTACGATGGCGGGACTGTCATCAGCACGACTGGAATCGTGACGAATGATACTGTCACTGTCCACGGTACGATTTCCGGTTCAACCATTAAGGGCAAAACCCTCTCTGGCACAACGATAATTGCGAATGGCGGAGGCGTGAACGTGCAAACTCAGTATCCCACGTTCTCTCTGTACGGTTCCGGCACTGTCACGGCCACAGGAGCACATGTAGCAGGAGATAACTACATCCCCTACAACGGCGAAGTGACTGGTGCTGTCTGCTGGACAAGTACCAACGTGGCAGTAGGGAATCTGACGGAAGTGAATGTTCTTCTGGATGGTACAAGTATCTTTAGCACAACACTGACAATAGATGATGGAGAACGAGCAAGCACTACTGCTGCGACTGCGCTTGTGCTGAATGATGCTGCGGATGATTTTACCGCAGGACAATTTCTCTCGTTCAATGTTAAGACACCCGCAAATACTCCAGCTAAAGAACTCGACTGCCAACTTACTGTCCGCGAGGACAAGCAACCCTGATGCATGAAAAAAACTCTTCTTGCATCGGCGGCAATCGCGGGGCTCATACTCACAGCCACTCCTGAAACGACAGCGCAGCTGGGCGCAGAGGGTGTGCCTGTAGTAGAACTCACTTACAACACAACAGTCCGCGATTTAGGTAAAGACGAGCGCGGCGAGAAGAAATTGAATGCCTCAGTGAGTATCCGTTCGATGAACTACACGGATGAAAATGGCGAATTCTTCCCCATTGACCTTACACCGCGCATCCAGGGGCAGGAGTACGTCATTGACAAGGGGCTGTACGATCTCCGTGTGCCGCTTCTGGCTGATGGTGTTTTCTCTTTAACTGCAACTGCGCGGTATGACATAGCAACCAATACTTTCAGAGACGACCCCCCTCTCACCGTCACGCGCACATTCCCCACTGCCGCTTCCGTCCCTGCTAAAATCACAAGTGAAGGGATACTGTATGAAAACGCCTTCCCTAGCCTCGGGGCACACCTTCTCATCCGTCAGGAAGCGGAAACCGTAGAATACCTTGTGAAGTGGGATACAAGGCCGCAATGCACGGGGAATATCGCAGTACCATTTATCCTCACGCCTGAAGCTGGCATTGCGCCGGTAAAGAAAGGGGGTGGTGCTGTGGGTAAAACAATGGCAGGCGTGGATGAATTCGCATTCAAAAAAGGGGATTTCCGCATGATACGGACAAAGGAAGGCAGGATATGGGACAGCTATTTGAAGCTGGAACCTATGGCAATCAGGGGAAAGTGGAATGCAGGAGAACTTTCAGCGGAGAAAGTGATAAACTGTTCGTTCTTCCAAGATGCCGTCTTACCAGTATATGCAGACGACACAGCCGCACTGTATGCGGATAACGTGGGTGGAATTGATGCGAGTGTTTACTGTGATTCTGAGTTATCGGGATGCACTACGGTGGACACATGGGACGCTGTACATGACGCGATTACAGGGGATTCTGTCGGTGATGCCGCCACAGACAGAGCAGCACTATTCAGTAGTGCCACTCCCCGTGTATATTTTCTCAGACCATTCTACCACTGGGATATTTTGTCTCTTGGTACAATAGATGTCACAGAGGCAAATATTGTTTTGGAGGTATCCGGTTCTTCAGATAATGAGGATAATGATGGTACGGATTATGTCACCATTCTCCAGTCTTTTGCAGCGAACGATTCCAGCATCATCACAGCAGACTACGACCAATGTGGAGACGCCGTGAATAATCCTACGAAGCTCAGCGATGATCTGGACATTACGGGGTGGATAGCCGCCGACAGAAAAACATTCACTTTGAACGCGACAGCCTTCACCTATTTGGAAAGTGTCGCAGGGGGGTACGCCAAGTTCTGTCTCCGTGAGGGACACGACCAGACAGATTCCCCTCTTAATCAGGGTAATACTGGTAATACTGCATATTTCAAATCACAGGCTGCCGCAGGGACGGCTGACGACCCTCTTCTCAACATTACTTATACGGTGGTAACTGCCCCTGCTGGTGACCCCTCAGGAGAGGGAATACGCAGCGGATTCGGCGGCGGATGGACGAGCCTTCTGCAAAATCTGTTCCCAAAAGCATACGCGCTATGAAGGTAACACTGGAAACACTGGCTACGGACATAGGTTATATTAAAGATGGATTCGATGAGTTCAAAAAGTTCACGAAAGAGCAGTTTGAAAACGTCATTAACCGACAGGACAAAACTAACGGCAGGGTAAGAGCGTTGGAGAAATTTAGATGGTTTATTGCTGGCGGGATGGCAGTAATAACAATTCTTGTTATCCCCATTGTGATCAATGTTGTGAGCGATTGGGCTACTTCCCGTTCTCAGGTTTACGCAAGCACCAAATGAGCACATCCCCCTACTGCGAAGAACTCAGGCTGGAACTGCTGAAACTTGGAAAGGAAGAGGCGAAGAAACGGGTTCTTGTAGAGTACGACTGTCAAGAGATTTCCGAAGAGGAACGTGATACCCTTCTTGCCCTGTTGGATGAAAAGTTATGAGGAAAACATTGCGCTTTTAGAAGAATTGCAGCCACATACACATTGGGCAGCAAAGAGGTGGCTTGACGACTGCTTAAAGAAGAATCGTTTATTTGATGTAATAGATGTTCACAGAACCCAAAAAGAGCAGGATGAGAGATATGCGTTAGGTCGCTGGCTCCCCGGAAAGAAGGTAACATGGACTCTCAATTCTAAGCATACACAGCGTCTTGCTTGTGATATACTGACAATCAACTGCTCTTACGCACAAGTGGAAGAAATCGCTATCGGATACGGCATTACACGGCCTCTCGCGGGAGCACCGTATTATGATGAGGGGCACTTTGAGTTTGACCATGTCCCCAGCTTCCCGATCATCCTCAGCGGCACATACCTTCTCAAAAGCCTGCAACGCCGCCTAGAACGCGTTGGGGTATCTGGAAGGGTATTAGTCCAGAATACTATCAACCGCCTTCTCAGACGAACCTCGCAAGACCATTCCTAATTTTTACCCAATCTTTCTATGGTAGATGTCCAGTTACCGCCGCAACAGGAGAATATCGTCAAGAAATGGCATGATGGTAAAACCACCTATGCGGCCTCGGCAGCGACACTTGTTGTTGTGCTCGGAGGGCTTTTTGGTATCAGTTTCACCGATCAACTCCCCGTGGAAATCGCACGGTTCGGAGAGACTATCGAATACATCCTCGTGGGTGTGTTCGCATTGCTGGCGGCTTATGGAAGAGCCAAGGCAATCACTGCTGGTTTCATTGGAAAAAAGCGCCTCCAGAAGTAGGGTAGTCCTGCTTCTCATCCTCTGCGAGTTTGCCTATCTCATCCTTGAGATGGGCAGATGCCCGTATTGCCTCGGTTAAAATGGGCGACAGTATCTAAATGTGCCTGAGCGTACTCAGTGTCTCTCACTCCTGAGAGGGCATCCCCCACCGTACAATGTCGCATGAAGAATTTTCTCAGGAACTCTTCGTCTTGCAGGGGCTCTATTTGTGGAAAAATCTGTCTCATTGGAAGGTTGAGGAAGAATACAAAAGCCACGAGAGGAAGGACAATAAGAGCAGATAGGAACATAGGAGGAGGATGTGGAAGAGAATATCTAAACGCTTGATCTTTTTATGCCGGAGATATGAAACCCATTCATCGGAACGCTTGCAGCGTGAAGTGCCGTTGTGGAAGGGATTTTTAAGCGAGGGCATATTAAGTGAATAATGGTTGCTGGGCACTCTCAATTCTCTGCTTTGCTATCTCGAAATAGTCTCTGTCGAGTTCCATGCCAATGAAGTTTCTTCCTGTTTGAACACAGGCGACTCCTGTGGTGCCAGAACCCATGAAGGGATCGAGGATTGTTTCGCCAGTTCTTGTCGTTCTATCAACAATCCACTTCATAACACTTGTTGGTTTACAGCACGGATGCAGCTTTTTTACATCTACATCATTGAGTTCTTGAAAATATGTATCAGGAAAACTACCTTTGCAATCAACAAGTCGTGGGTCTTTTCCGTAAACAATTATCGGTTGCCAACAACTAAACCCCCATGGCGACCTCCCGGCACCTGCTTTATTCACCCACGCCATTGTCCATGTTGGTTGTGGGTAGAGATGCATATTTCCTACACCAGAAGTTATCACGACACGATCCGCAATCCTCAAACATTCTGGTATAAATAAAGCAATGAGGTTTTTAAGATTTTCTTTTGTATCATCATAGCTATTGTAGTTATTTTTATCTGTTACAGAATCACCTAAACCATACGGCGGATCAGTAATCACACAATCCACACTCCCATCCGCAATCTCTTTCATTGCAAGGAGGCAGTCGCCGAGAATAAGTTTGCAATTATTCTCCATAAGCGTTCTGTTTATCTTCATCATTCAGTTCTCGCCTCCTGCGCCCCGCAGAATCAAACTCGTACATTGTGTCTATCAGTTCATTTTGTTTCACTTCGCTCAATACTGAGAACCACGGGCCGATTCTCCTTTTCAAAAACAATCTTGCGAACAAGTGATTATTCTCTCTCGCAACCGGGAATATCCTCAGTATTTCTTCCACCTCTTTCTTCACGGGGAGATTGCTTCTCTCTGAGCCGAAGATGTTAGTTTGCTTGTTCATCGTATTCAGGGATATTTTCATGGAACCATTTAGCCCAACAATTTATGCAATAATCACCGTCGTATTTCGTATTTTTGAATTGTATTCCGCCATCTCCTCTTACCGCTCCGCAGACAGGACATTTCCATATCTTGCGGTCAAAGTCCTTGCAGATAATCTGATTCGGTTCTAGAAATTTCTTTCTCATATTTTAATTGGGTAAAGATAACATTTTCTCTCTATGCGCTTTTAAGAACAATTTTCTTGCCTCCTTGTTCCTCCTTTCCATCCATATTTTACGATCACAGTTCTCGCATGTGAGATTGCCCATTTCTACCGGAGCCTTCCCGCATATGAAGCACTGAATACCTTTCTCCCTGCACCACACTATGAGGTTTCTGGTATAGGGGGGGCGGCCAGCTTTCCGCGTTACTGCCGATGGACTAGGGGGGCTGGTCACGGATGAAGGCGAAGTATCGTTAGTTCTTTCTCATTGAGATTTAAGTACCGTATCATGTCCCAGACATCACAACACGATGGGAGGATGAATGTCTCTGAGACTTCCACGATGAAGCCATTTTTTGTTTCCGTTGCTGTAAGGTGTTTGCTCATGCCATCATGGGGAAAGAAGATAAGAACCATTCATGCTTGTACTCAAGGAACGAAGCGTCGTTCATCGCATGAATTCGTAAGGATTTTTCCGTGTCGGGGCGTTCGACACGTTGCATCGCTTGCAGGAGGGAATACCGTTCATAACGTCGAACTCAAGGTCTTTCCTGCTGCCGACGGTGTAGGGGAAATGGTCGCCGCAGGTTTCATTCCACGGGAACGGTTCTTCGCAGTGGAAGCAAACGACCATCCCTCCATTTTCACCACCTTTCTGCCGGATGATGTCGTGCCACCTCTTGCGGAGGCGGTCTCGCTGGCTGTCCGTGAGCATCGGGCGGCAGGTATCGCAGACGAGGGAAGTGCCGGATTCCACTCCGCAGACTTCGCAGTGCTCTAGCCTAGCTCGGATGAATTCACACATCGCGGATGCAGGAGCGGAGGTCACGCTTGTACTCAGGATTCGCTTTGAACTCTTCGACCTGCCGGACACCGTTCTGCGTCATGTAAGCTATCAGTTCGGCCTTGTCGAGTGCGTGTTCTTCGGAGGAGTCGGGGATGCCTTCAAGCATTGCGTCCATAAAGACTTGCAGGGCTTGGTACTCTGAACTCTCCATGACTGCTTTTCGACGTGCTTGCTCTTCCTGCACGGCTACGGAGGTTGCACGGTAGTCTGCCAAGATGGATTCGATGGGTCGCATGATCTGAGTGGGGGAGGGGTTAGGCAGCTTCAAGTTGCTCGGCTTCTTTCATCATCTGTTCAGCCTTGGCCCGAAGTTCTTGGGCTTTGGGCTTCTTATCATCCATTCCGGTTTCCTTGAGGATGCCGTAGCGCAGCTTCCCGCCTTCCATGCGTCCGCAGGTAATCGAGGCTTCCGATATACTCATTGTTTTCGTTCAGGTCAGCTTTCGTTATGCGATAGACCTTCATACGGTGGTGGGGAAAGAAATAACCACGCAACGGCTCGGCAGAGTCGCTGCTGTGCTTACTTCGCTTCGGCTATCAATTCATCGCGCATCTCCTGAACAATATGCTCCAGTTTCTCAATGTTACTGATGAATCTTTCGATGCGTTCTAATGTGGTCATGGGAGGTGGGGGGATTAAACAGAAAGTGAATCCAATTCTTTTGAAAGGGCTTTTTCGCCATCATTTTTGAATCGAATAACATTAACATTTTTCCCAAAAATGTCTCGTTCCTGCGCGTACATGGTGACAGTCTTGCCAATCCAGTCGTCGGTGTTATCCCCAAACATCTCTTTTAGGTCTGTTGCGCGCTCTTTCCCGAGAACAACGCCACGATCTTTGCCCTCGAAGTAAACTATCAGTGTGGGCACTTCTTTCTTCTCTTTGATCTTGTAAATCTTCTCTTTCTTGACTGTTTTAATCTTAAGTTCGAGAGTGTGCCCGGCTACGTCTTCGCCTCGCAGGAATCTGCCGGGGTATTCTTTGATAATAGAAAATCCCATATTAGGAAAGGGAAAGGGTAATGGAAGCAGGATAATCCTTTTGAAACATTTTGGTTGTTCCCGTCTCTTTCTTCCATGTCTTTTGTGTCGATAGGAAAAGGTCGAACTGGTCTTCATACTCTGTGAGTTTCCAGCCTGCCTTGTTCTTCTTATAGCCGACCTGAAGGATAGCGAGTCGCTGCGGTTTCAGTTCTTCGGGAAGAGCGTGAGCGTAAGCGGCAAGCTGCAATTCGTAGGGCGTGAAGATTTCGCCTTGGCGAGTCTTGAAGTCGATGAGCCAGCGTTCGCCGTCAATCATACAAACAAAGTCCACAGTTCCGGCGTAGCGGTGCTCGTTATTAAAAACGGCGGTTTCGTTAATGAGCATTTGAGGCTTCGTTTGTTTGTGCCAGTCACAAAAGGAAAGGATGGCCTCCCATTCGTCAGCGGTGAGGTCTTCGGGTGTTCCGTCGTCGCCATTGGCGAAAGTCTCGTCCATTCGTACTTCGTTGCCGAGCAGTAGAGACTCGATAGCATGATGAACCTTTGTGCCTTTGTTGCCTGCCTTCTTCATGATCGAGTCGGCATTGTCCCATCCCTTGTCAGCAAGCCATCGGTAGTATCCTAATCCTTTCGGATAGTAGTCCGTAATCCAAGTGACGGAAGGGTACTCGGTCATTGTGCCGTCTTCGGCGGTCTTGATGTACCAGCGTTCATCGGGGCAAGTAATGCGGACGATTTTGCCGTCTTTCGAGAGCGTGCGGATTTCCTTTTGCATGGGGGAGAGGGGAAGGGAATTTTGAGCTAGGCGGGAGAATCTTATCGCCATTGTTCGCGGGTGAGACGAGCTTGATTGCAGAGGTCGCACTGGCAGTCTTGTTGCTTGCTGTGGCTGTCAAGCACCATGTTGCAGAATTCAAACACTTGCGTGGCGAGTAGATCCACAGTGTCGTTGAGATCATTGATTGTTGACATGGGGAGAGGGGGAAATTAAGAAGCTCTATGAGTTCTCCAATACACGTCACCCATGAACTGACGCTGTTCAGGAGTCATGCTGGCTACTTCTGCTACCTTGTCCATGTACTCTTCCTGAGCCTGTGCGAACTCTGCGTCTATGAGTGCTTCCTGCATAGGTGAATTGGTAAACTAGCTACAGTGTAGCGAACATGAAACAGGAACACAACAAAGAAACCTTGATTTATTTCCATTCTATGACGGCATGTTTCACCCTCTTAAATGTCAGTTTTGCATTAGGAAACCTGCGCTCAAAAGCAGCTTTCCCTTCGCCAATGTAGGTATTCACAGTAGTCCAGTGAAGCCTTTTGCCACCACGGACAGATGGCTGTGATTTTGCAAATTCTCTGGGGCTGCCTTTCATAAGTCATTGGAGGAAATATCTTTTTCTGATCTCACGCTTATTCAGCTTCTCACCTTTCAGGACTGCGGGTTTCGTGATCGTGTTTGCAGGGACGAACTTCTGCGGAGCACGTATGATGTGGACTCTTGAGGAATACGGGACTCTGGTATGGCTGACGGGGGCTACGCATACAGAGCGGCCTAAATATCTGTAAGTCGTGCAGTTTACAGAAAGCAGTCCTACAAGTGCGAGGACTGCGATCTGTGCTTTAGCTTTGTCGCTCATAGTGGACAGCAGGAACCCCACGGCTTTAGTCGTGGGAGAAATGCGCGGAGTGGGTTGCAATTCTCAATCACTTGAGTATGCTACATCCATGAAGCTCACTGCGCAAGTAAAATTGGCTATCAATTCCTCTCAAAGGGAAACATTGCTCCATACAATGGAAACGGCCAATTCCGCATGTAATGAGATAAGCGATACCGCATGGAAAACAGGAGCATTCAGACAGTACGATCTTCACAGAGAATGCTATAAAACTATAAGAGATAAATTTCCTCTCTCGGCTCAGGTCGTAGTCCGTTGTATCGGAAAGGTCAGTGATAGCTACAAGAAAGATAAAAAGACAAAACGGAATTTCAAGAAGAGAGGAGCAGTGACATACGACGAAAGAATCCTACGATGGTATGACAATTCCGTGAGTATTTGGACAATGAACGGAAGACAGAAGATTCCCTTTGGGGTGGGAGATCACCATAAAAAACTCCTTCAGTTCCAAAGGGGAGAGACTAATCTCGTCTACATGGATGGGAATTTCTATCTCTTCACGACCTGCGAAATTGAGGAGCCAGAGCAGTTAAAAACTACAGGATGGCTTGGCGTAGACTTAGGTATTAAAAATATCGCAACAGACAGTGACGGGAATAAATACTCAGGAGGACACGTCAACGGCCTGAGAAAGAGACATGCGAAGTTGCGGAGGAGATTACAGAATAAGGGTACGAAATCTGCAAAGAGGCTTCTGAAGACACGGAAGCGAAAAGAGGCGAGGATGGCAAAAGACATCAACCACTGCATCGCCAAACGGCTGGTGCGATTGGCTCAAGACACCCTTCGCGGCATCTCGTTGGAAAATCTGACGGGAATCCGCGAAAGGATAACGGTTCGCAGGAGCCAGCGCAGAGCGCACCACTCGTGGGCGTTTTATGACCTTGCACAGAAGATTCTGTACAAGGCGGCATTGGTTGGTGTACCTATTCTATTTGTTGATCCAAGGGATACTTCCCGGACATGTCAAAGATGTGGGCATTGTGAAAAGGGAAACAGAAAGGATCAGTCTACATTCAAATGTCTTTCGTGCGGGTTTTCTGCGAATGCCGATGACAACGCTGCTCGCAATATATCAGATAAAGCGAGTAGGGCTTCAGTCAATAAGCCATACGTGGCAACCTTCGGGTTAGCTACAAGCCTATCCCTTTAGGGGGTGGGTAGTTGACCGGTTGAATGTATGAGCGAAGGAATTTTGGGCATCGTACCCCCGGCAATTTCGTTCTGAGCGGTTTGTTTCACGGCTGGCCGTTACGCAATGGACTGTTTTGTACGGGTATTCTATGCCTTGTACCCTGAACAGGTTACGGAATGTGCCGTCCATGTTTCTGCGCGTGTACTTGTCTACTATCGTCATAGGCACAAACCCCATTGTGAGCATAGATGCAGTAAGAAGCGAGGAGAGGATTTTCTTCATAGGCGGATTGGAAGCAATGGTAGTATAGTAATACTGTGTAGTGAAGTACATTGACAAATAATAGAAATTACTTAAAACACGATCTTAGAGAATCATAATACGCTCCAGACTTTGCCCTTGCCCATTTCCATGTCATTTCGTCAGGGTCTAAACCCATGTACATCCTAACGTACAGGTCAACATTCGCATAGATACCCTGCTCCTGCGTTGGGAATTCCTCAAAATATCCATTTCCTCTCACTTTCCTGCATTGACCATGATATGGATTATTAGTAAGGAGGCAACGGACATTCCCCGGATTATTGAATCTTTTACCGACAGACGGAGAACCGTCTTTATTGTTCGCCGTCATCCATTTGGAATCGTGGTAAAAGACCTTATCGAGCAAACAGAAACAATAGGGGTCTTTGGGCGCGAGTTCGCGGCAAGCCTTAGCGAGTATAGTTTGGGGGCTTTCTGTAGAAAGCTGCTCACGCCTTTCTACTCGCCCTGCTGAAAAGACTCTATAATCCTGTTAATGATGCGGATTTTTACCCTTGCAGAATTGTTACTGGAATTGAGCGCGGCCATCTCTGCCTCTCCTGCTGAAACAAGTTCGCGGTAAGTAGCTGTCTGTTGCGCAACGGTATTAAATTCCAATGAGCGTTCTTCTATCTGAGACTCTATTTGCATCTTACATTCCTCAAGTTCTGAGGCAGACAAAGTATGCACAGAGGTGCAGTCCTGTATAGTAGCTTCTGCCTTCCCACCAAGCCCAATGATAAAAATGGAAAAGGCGAATAGGACAAGCGAGCCGATGAGAAAGTATTTAAGGGGCTTCATACTAAAATAGGGGGGAACTAATAAACCAATGGATTAGGAGCACTTCACTTTATTCAATGGGTAGAGATCGCAGAAGTAATCCCAGAATATTTCATCGCAGACCCAAGTGGCGTGATGGCTTGCCTGTATAGGCATTTCCCGACTGAATTCGTCGGAGAGATGCATCTCGCAGTTCGCATGAAGCAATTGTATTTGCTCAGAAGAAAGGCTCTGGACTGCTGGGGCCTCGGCTGCCCGTACAAACAGCCAGCCGTGCTGTGCTGCGAAGTACCCGAGGCAGAAGAAAGCAACGACGAACGCTGCTGCTGCGGCCATAGAACGAATCATAGGAATGGGGGGATTAGTAACTAGCTACATTGTAGCGAATCCAAAGACAGAAGTCAAGGGCTATATTCCCCTACCTTTCCCCTAAGAGGGGACGTATAGCCCTTTGGTGCTACCACTGGCGAATGGTATCTCGTAGTGGTAGCACAGAAGGCTCCAATTTGCGGTGTAAAAGAACAAAAAACCTCCTCCTCTCTGAGGAGAGTTTGTCTGGTGTCAGATGGTAGAGCGCGAAACTCTCAGCGAACTCTTCTTCCACCGTGCCAGTGTACACATTCGGGCCGTGAGAGAATACTTTGTTTGTTTTTTTCTTCCATTTGTCGGAAAGGTTTACATAGACGCAATGGGCAATCTCATGAAGTACATAGGTTTCCCTCATCTCACTGTCTTCCAGTGCCAGAGGGCTGATGATTATTTTATTCTCTGACAGCACATACTCTCCAGCCATCTGCTTCCCTCCAATTGTGACATATGATATTTCTATTTCTGCGTCGCAGTAAGTTGCCCTGCCTGGTGCGGCAGAGAGTTGATATACCATTGCTATGCTGAGGAACATCATTTCTTCTTCGGGAAAAAATGTATCCATACCTTCCTTGGTTGTGTCTTAGCCTTTTTACACATCTTAAGGAATTCACGTTCCTCAAAGTTTGGCTTCCCGTACGTAACGACAAGCTCATTCTTACTCCGGCGTGTTACGCGGATTCTTTGTTTTACATCTGAAAGAGGGGAGCAGAAAACAGTGACAGAACGTATCGTGTAATCCAACATGAGAAGTTCTATGGCCGTTGCGAAGTCTTTTCTGGCGTACTTCATGGGATGAAGGGGGGATGGAACAAAAGGGAGAGCGGGATGATCTCAAAATTGAATATCTGGCTTCTCACCCGTTTGCTCCATGACAGGAGATCCAAAATTTACACCTAAACATTCTTCAATCTTTCTGCAACGAGAGAAAAGGAGTTCCAGTTGATTGGAATATCGATCAAGCCGATGTTCATGCTCATTGATCACTCCCGTCATGGTTGGGTGAGGAGGAACTGCACCGGTAAGTGGGCCGAGATAGGCTTCGTCTTTCATAAATGTTTGGGAGAAAGGAAATAAATTGTGGAGGAGACTCCACAGAGCAGCAGCGGCAGGGATTTGCCTCGATGGGTTCGTGGAGGGGTATTAGCCCACCCGTAACCCACAGACGAGTATAGTCACCCTGCATGGCGACTATTCTCAGGCGTTTTAATGACTTTCCGTTGTCGGTGCTGGCAGCCAGTCGTCGCTGGGTAGTCAGTATCAAGAGAACATGCTTTGCGTCTACCTTTTCCGCCACGCTGCTGCTCTGTAAAGTCTATAGTGTGAAAGAACTATTGTACCTTCTCCCCTCTCCACTTACCAGTTCTTTTCACAGTTCTGGCATACGCTTTACGAAGGGAATCATGTGCCTCTCTTGCAGATGAATAGCTCTTACCCCGCAGAGCTTCCTCAGTTTCTCTCAGGATTTGTTCCTCCTGCTCTGGTGTGAAGCCGTTGGCGGTTTTCTTCCCGAGAAGGTCACCGCAGCACTTCTTAATCTTCTGGAGCCTGATCTCCGCAGAGTCTTCACCTTCCATGCCGGACATTGTAGCAAGGTCTTGAATCCATGAGAGTTCATCTTCCAGTTTCCTGCACTTCTCCTTCATCCCTTTAGCAAACCTCAATGCAGCCTTCAATTCAGCATCATCCTCCATGTTCTCTTCTATCCCCATTTCCTGACGGAGTTCAGACATGAGCCCCCGACGTTGCTCTGCCATGCGTTTGTACATATTACGTTCGCTGTAGAGATTGCTCAGCTTCTCCGCAGTCCAACAGCCACAACCGCATTTCGGCAAGGGGCTGGTTAATGCCCCCACTGGGTCGCTATCGGGCTTCTCTGAATACATTTCCTCCATGTGCCGCTGGCAAGTGATACGCAGTCCCTCAGAGCATCCGCATGACTGCACGTCACTGGCATCGCGCTTCTGCATCATTCCGCATTTGCTCTTTAGTTCTGAGGATTCAGTGGGCATGGGGAGATGGGGGAATTAAACCATGTCTTGGGCAAACGCCATTATTGAGATAGAACCAGCACCGTCCACATTCTTTCCCGTCTCCATCCCTTTCAATGACAGGACAGTTGTTCGGAGAATCTGGGAAGTTCCCTACTCTCGGCTTCTCCGACGCTGGCTTCGGGGTGGGGGTGGTCATGAGGGAATCAAGTTCATCATTTAGCTTGCGCTCCTTGTCGCAAATCGCAAGCCAAGCAGAAGAATGGAAGTCCTTAAAACCTTTCAAGCAGCACCACTTCTTCAGTTCAACAACTTTTTCAATTTCCATACGTTTTAGACTGACAGCTATTGAGTGTATTACCATTTCTGCGCCTGTAATAGATGGTGTATTCATACTCGTAGGAGGGAAAGGAGAAATGAGATTGTTTCGGGAGATTGTTCGGAGAGAGGTTTGCCGAGGAGCCATCCTTTCTTGCCTTCGGCCAACAATTCATCTCCTCCATAGTTTTGCTCCCAGAATCCTCCGTACTGGTCTACAACAATCGGAGACACTAACTTGCTCTTTCTGTGAAACGTCATTAGTACATCCTCAAGGGTGATGGGTCTGGTATCATACCAAGGGCAGCCCGTAGTGGAATAGTCACATTCAGTTTTATCACAACACCTGCATTTATGATGCCCAATCTCCGGCACTGCCTTCACGATCAACGCCGCAAGTTCTTCGTATGCCGATGGTGTGATATGGGGGGTCATTTGGAAAAGGAATGAAGTTTAGATTTAGATAAATGTGGTTTGAATCCTCTCCGTTTTGCTGCGGCTAAGAGTCTCTGGATAGCCTCCTCTGGGGTTTTCCCGACATACCATCGGACATTTTTGGGAGAATTATCAGGCCAATGGCAAAGAGAAGCAGCCCATTCACCCCATAGGTGTTCAAGGTGAAAATCTCCACTCTTGTTGAGTGAAGTTGCTTTATGGAGAAGAATTTGTAGATTCCCCTTTTTATCTGCCGTTGTTTTCTCAGGGTGTGTCATTGGAGGGAGAGGGCTTTATTTATATCGTCAATGAGCCATCCTGCATTGTCTCCTCCGTTGTATTCGTGCTTTGTCTGTTCCCCATAGACCCGCAACTTATCAACGCATCTGCTTAGTAGCACCCTTAGTCTCTTGTTCTCCTTGTAGAACTCCTCGCAGAGTTCGCAAATAGCAGCCAAGTCTGTATTAGCGAATGTGATTTCATCTATGCTTTTGGTTTCACCAATATCCCATCCATCTACTGGTGTGGGTCTTGGGTCATTGTGCCATGCAAGAAATTCTCTCGCCTTCTCCATAATTTCCTCTGCCGCTGGCTTCGGGGTGGGGGCTACCATTGTGAGAGTGGAATACAATTAGAGTCAGAAGGGAAATACTCGCAAACAAGCGGCCAATAGATTCCATTCTTGTCGGCCTTCACTTTGTGCGGCTTGTGGCATCTACAGTGTTCAGGTTTTAGGCAACCGTTAGAACATCCCCAGCCTCTATCGCCGCATTGATTCGCGCAATCCTCAGAGCCATATTGTGGCAAAGACGTTGATGCCGGAAGGTTGATGATGATACCTTCGGGCTGCTTGCATTCCCTGTTAGAAAGATAGTGAAGCGCAAGCCATACGACCAGTATTGCGAATGTAGCAGCCACAATGCTATTCGGCTTATCAGT
>C687J50192_1000087_pt1 | contig 60951 bp, 55 predicted proteins | sample RifOxyD1_FD_50192 | JGI IMG/M metagenome (IMG submission 50192)
CCCCCCCCCGCATTGTCATTCCGATCCGCCAGCCGGCGGACGAGGAATCTGTTTTTACTGCGGATCCCTCGATTTCACGCTGCTTCGCTGCGTTGCACTCGGGATGACAATACCCCCAACAAAAAAGGAATCGCCAAGGGTGTAACATGTAGCAAATAGCATGTAGGATACAAAAAGGAGCGCCTGACGGCGCTCCTTTTTCTAACCTCTAATCTCCCATCTCTACCCTCTCATCTTACTGCCCCGCCCCTCTTAAGAACTTAAAGGTATCTTCAAAGTTCTTAAAGATGACATCGAAGATCGACTCACCCTTTTGCGGGGTGATGATCGTGCGCGGGCCGAAGCTGGCGGTGTTGCCTGCTTGGTCTGCCGATGTGATCTTGAACTGGTAAATGGTTCCCGGTTTCAGGTTGGCAAGGATGACCACATGGTTGGTGACATAGCTGTCGGTGATGGTTACCTTATTGGCAAACCCATCGGCAACGCTGCCCGCACCCTCCTGATATTCTACGATGCCGGTTCCCGGCTCATCGGTCGTCCATGACACGATGGTCTGGATGCGGTCTGTGCGACCCGGTACTAATGCGCCGTCAACCTTGAAGTTGCCAATCTTCGGTGCCGCAATATCGGTAGAAGTCAGCACATTCATGGCTGTTCCCGAGGAAAGCAGGTTACCCGATGCGCTGTACCCGAGTACCTTCACTTCATACCGGGTTCCCGGGCGAAGATTATCAACGAGAATATCGTGGTAGGTAACCAACGGTTCGTTGATGATGCGCTCGATGACTCCCGTGGTCAAGTTCTTGTATTCCACGATAGAGCTTGCGGCCACATCGGTTGTCCACGCGGCGCGGAACGATGAGGTCTTCACATCGATCACACTCGCCTGTACGGCCGGTGCCTTTGTGATAAAGGTCATATCGCGACCTTCGCCAACTACTTGCGGCACAGAGAACGACTTTGCCTTAAAGTGATAGGTCGTGTTCGGTTTAAGCCCGATCAATATCAGCGAGTGCTCGCGGGTCTTTGCGGATATATCGGAAACCTCTCCCGTGTATACGGTCCTGGTGGTGGTTGCAGCCAAATACTCTTCTTCGGTCGCATACGAAACGGTCGCATACGAATTGATGTTTGTTCTCCAATTGATGGTAGCTGCGCTTTCTGTTATGTCGGTTACGCGTGCATCTTCAACGAACGGAGGAAGGATGCTCGGCAAAATGGATGCGAGCGAATCTTCGATCTCCTGCTCATACTGCTGGATATTTTCGATCGTCCGCGCACTTTCGCTTGCTTCCGCTATGAACTTCGTCGTGAAGGTTGTGTCATCGGAAAATGCTTCGTTACCGCCCTTGTCGATCGCCTTGATCTGGAAGTGATAATCGGTCCCCAAGCGCAAGCCGCTGAGCTTGATCTCATGGGACAGTTTCCAATCGATACTTGCCTCCGCGCGGTCATACGCGGTGGTTTGGCCATAACGCAGTCCGATCACAGTAGGCTCATTCGTTTCAAAGGAAAGCGTCGCGCCAAATGCGGTCGTATTCACGATCTTGATGTTGCTGATGGCGGCCGGGGCCGTGTCCTTCACATCTGGTGGCGGATTATCGGTCTTGCCGGCGCCTCCCCCTCCGATGGTAACGATCAATATTTCTTGCGCATCAGCGGAAGTCACGCTCTGTTCAGGCGAAGTCGTTGCATTGCCTGCAGGGTCGTTCGATTTGACTACATAGTAGTAGTCGGTCCCGGCGGTAAGACCGGTTAAGGTTACCGCATGAACGATCGACATATTGGTGTCGAGTGTTGTGGTCTCGGTATAGGTACCCGATTCGGTGCCATAAGATACCTGTGAGTCAGAAAGTTCATCCGTTTTCCACAGTACAACCACGGCGGTTTCGGTGATCACCGGGGTGGTAATATTGGAAACAGTCGGTGCCTTGGTATCGTACGATGTGGTAAAGGTGTAATAATTCAGGCCGTTCTTATCTACACCCGTATTGCCATCAATGTCGGTCGACTGTACATAGTAATAGTATGTCGTGCGCGGCGTAAGACTGGTCAGTGTGATACGGTGCTGATACAGCGGCCCTGCGCCTCCGGCAAACGAAGTGTCTTGCACGGCGGTAGTGCCTACGCCGTTAGTCAGTGTTACTGCATTTTCGGCATAAACCAAGGTCGAATTGGAATCAACATTTGTATTCCACGCGACGGTCGCATTGCGGTCATCGGCAAGAATGGCGGTGACATCGGTAATGATCGGGCCCCCGCGGGTTGTAAATGTATATCCTGCGCCAAGGCTTTCGTCAGTTGTTTCATTTCCGGCAATATCGGTCGCCTGCACACGATATGTATAGGTAGTATTCGGCGTCAGATCGGTAAGTACAATCGTGTGGGCGGTTGCAATGGTATCCTTGGTTTCGGATAGCGCATACGGCGAGCCTCCTTCCGCATGATATTCAACCGTACCAAAGGCGAGTTCATTTGTGGTGAATGTTATCTTCGCATAGGTCGATTGCGTATCGGTAGCCGTTACAAGTGAGATGGTCGGCGAAGTAGAGTCGGTTCCTCCCTGTCCGCTTGGTTGATGACTAAGGACGGTGGAATAGGGCGAAACATCCCCGTCACTGTCGACGGCCAACAGCTTATAGTAGTAGGTGGTCGAAGAGGCGAGTCCGGTGTTCGTATAGTAATTGGTCGCTGAATCGGTGATGGTGCTCCGCAACCCGTAGGTATATCCGTCGGTCGAACGGTACAACTCATATCGGTTGAATGACGCAGATGTGGTCGCCGTGTATACTTTCCATGAAAGGAATATCTGGTAGTTATCGATAAGCACATTCGAAGCATCCTTCAGATCGAAGTAGGTAGGCGCTGAAGGGCCGATGATAGTAGTCGATGCCGTGTTGCCGTACACATCGCGGCCCTCAAGATATGCGATCTGATTGCTCGGTGCCCCTGCAAGTTCCCATGTGGTGGTCGCGCTTGCCGACGGTGCCCCGGCGGCGACCCACGAACCGGAAGCGGCGTTTACGCTATCATAGGAACCGTCGCTATTGTTTGAAAGACGATAGGAAACATTTTGGTCGTCGGAAACAGAGTAGGTCAATTCATTTGAAGTGCCATTGATGGTTCCCGAAACGGTTGGTGCTGTTGTGTCGAGCACGAATTCTGCCGCAGTCGCCTGAGCGGTATTGTTTGCAGGTTCGTTGTCGTCGACGGTTACGCGCACCTGCGCGGATGCGAAATATTGCGCCGGAATGGCGGTTTGCACATCCCATGTGGCACTGTATGCGGTGTAGCCTATCTGTGTAACTATTTTGTTGTCGAGCGCATTTGCGGAAAGGTTGGCCTCGTCGATGGCGACCCAGCCACCGCCGATATTGTACTCGAACAACGGCGTTACATATCCCGGGGTAATAGATCCGGTTTCACTGTCGATATCGCGCACTGAATAGTTTATCTGTATCTTGCCCCAGTTGGCATCGCTCGATGTCGCTATTTGCGTTGCGGTCACCGCCGAGAGCTCTGGCGGTGCATTTACCACATATTGCACGCGCACCTCCGGGATGGTCGGCGTGTTTACGCCGGTCGAAGTCACCGACACCTTATATTGATACCATTGGTCATCAATATTGTCGGCGAGCGATGCCGAAGCAGAGGCAAGCGCGGCTGACGGACAGGTGACAGTCGTATCTACCTTCGCACAATCGTCGGATGCGTTTGTGAATGCGTACCATGTTGCATCGGTAAGAGCCACTTCCGTTGCCGCGGTGCGCAAGGAAACCGTCACGGTCGTCCCGGCCGGCAATGAAGCATCCTCATCCCATGCAATGGATCCCATCGCATTGTCTGCGCTGCTTGTGTCGTACTTCGATGAAGTGAGCGTCTGGTCTGTCGCGTAAATGCTGTAGCCTACCGAAACATCGTGCAAGGCAGGCGTTTGCGTATTATCGCTCGTCGCTAAATTCGCCCGATATTGGAAATAACGGTTTGCCCCGAGCGCAGAAATATCTCCGCCACTCGAAACGCCGGTCGTCCACGCGGTCCAAGTGCCATCCGGCGTGGCCGTGTTGCCTGCGCGCACATCAATAGTCACCACAGTCTGAGCGGTTGTCGAAGCGCTGTAGTTAAGCGTCGTATATCCACCTACATTACCAAGGTCCATCGCGCCCGAGATATATGCCCCGGAGGTATAGTATATTGTTGGAAGAGCGGAAGTCTCCGCAGCTGGGTTAGTCGTTCCTGAAATGCTGCTTGAGCTAAGCTTAATTCTTCCAATCCCACCATTTGCATTTGGTGAAGTAGAAGTACCTCCCGTAGAAGTAAGAACATTTGTACCAACAGTAAGCGACCCGCCGATAAGATACGCAGATCCGCCAGCTCCACCTCCGTTCGCATCTCCACCTCCGCCATTAACTGAAATCGAACCACTTAAACTCAAGCTATCGGATGAAATATATACTATGCCACCTCCAGCTCCGAGCGATCCGCCACCCTCTCCTCCGCCAGCACCCATAAATATCTTGGAAAGTGCAGCGCCTCCATAAACACCCGTATGGACTCCTCCACCGGGCCCATCTGCACACCCCCCAACTTCAGAGCAATACCCATCGCCACCCCCATAGCCTTCACCAAAGGTGTCATTATATGACTCTCCTGCATACCCATAATCATATAGGCCCTCATATATATCATAGTTGCTTCCATTGCCAGATCGATACCCCTTTCCTACGACATTGATACTTCCTCCAAGTTGCACATTCACATTTCCGCTCGCATAAAACGCAAGCACCCCACCTCTTTCCCCATTCCATGGGCTGGCAGTTATAGTGCCGGTCGCCGTGATATCCACGCTGGTATACTGGGGTATGCGCTGCAATACGATTTTTTGATGCGCAGACTGCGTAAACACCAGTCTATTTAGGTTATAGGTTATCCCAAGCTGAAATGCATCATTTCTTCCCGTCCCCAGCACCACGCCCGCTTTAACTGCCATGTTATGACCCCCTCCACTCGATACCTGTTGCCAGTCGGTATCAGTCCCCACCTGCACCGGCGATGTCCGCTGGGTGGTATCGCCAAGGCCGAGTTGCCCTAAACCATTATACCCCCACGCCCACAGGGTGCCGCCGGTCTTGACCGCCATGGTGTGTGATGAACCCGCCGAAACGGATTGCCAGGTTGTATCGGTTCCGATCTGCACCGGTGAAGTGCGCTGGGTCGTGTCTCCCAATCCAAGCTGGCCGAAGCCATTATGCCCCCACGCCCACAGCGTCCCATCGGTCTTTACCGCTAAGGTGTGAATATCTCCCGTCGAAACGGATTGCCAGGTTGTATCGGTTCCGATCTGCACCGGTGAAGTGCGCTGGGTCGTGGTCCCATCTCCTAATCGCCCGTAGCCATTATTCCCCCACGCCCACAGCGTCCCATCGGTCTTTACCGCCAAGGCGTGGAACCCACCCGCAGACACGGACGCCCAGTTGGTGCCGGTGCCAACTTGTGTCGGTGAAGTGCGCTGGGTCGTGTCTCCCAATCCAAGCTGACCGTAGCTATTATTCCCCCACGCCCACAGCGTCCCATCGGTCTTCACAGCCAAAGTATGGTACCCACCCCCACCGGAATGGTATACACTCGCAGACACGGACGCCCAGTTGGTGCCGGTGCCAACTTGTGTCGGTGAAGTGCGCTGGGTCGTGTCTCCCAAACCAAGCTGTCCATTGCTATTATATCCCCACGCCCATAGCGTTCCGTCGGTTGTGACCGCCATGGTATGGTAAGTGCCCGCGGAAACTTGCTGCCAGTTCGTGCCGGTCCCCACCTGTACTGGCGATGTCTGACTGGTGGTATTGCCAAGTCCAAGCTGACCGTAGCTATTATTCCCCCACGCCCACAGCGTCCCATCGGTCTTTACCGCCGAGGTATGGCTGTTTCCCGCCGAAACTTGCTGCCAATCGGTATAGTCAAAATCATTGCCTTCCGCATTTCCATAATATTTAGTCTTGCTTTCTGTAAAGGTAATAACATTGCCCGAAATGGATTGCACATCCAAAAATTCATAATTACCCACATTGGTCACATTCGTGCCGTAGCCCTGCTCGTTCAAAATCATCACCTTGTCGCCTGCCGCAAAACATCCCGCCGGAGGGGTACCCGAAAGGGTTGCAGTATTAGCGGTAAGCGCGACAATGTTATATGAAATTCCATCTGCGCAGGTGCGGCCGCTGGCGATCGTGTCGGTGTTGATATTTTTCGATGTTGAAATCGTAACTGCCCCGTCGACGCCGGAACCGAACTGCCCCGGGACGGTCGCAAGTTGAACGTTTGCCCCGGTTCCCGATCCACTGACGCTCGTTTGCGAGTTCGAAGCACCCGCCAGTGCGAATCCAGTTACGGTACTCCCCTCGTCGCTCTGTGTGGTCGACGATGCCGCAGTGCCGATCTGCACATCAGCTCCGCTGTTTACTACCGCGAGCGATGCGGTTGATGTGGAAAACTGCTGCCAGCTCTGCTGTGCCTGATTGTTGCCCGTGTCATGCACGGCATTGTTTGCGGTAACTCCCCCACTCCAGTTGGTCTGGGTAAAGGTATAGGTAGCGGCGTTCGCCATAAACACATTCGACAATACCATCATCAGTACCATCGAAAATACGAAACCGCGCTTCATCAATGTAACGATGTCTGACATCGTTACATTTTTCTTCTTGCGACCCCCCCCCTGTGTCATACCGGCGGAGGCCGGTATCCAGTTCTTTTTCATTTGGTTAAGTTTGGTAATTGATTGCATGTGCGGGGTGGAGATTTTTTTAGTGAAGTTTGTTTTTAAAAATGAAATTTGTTTCCCTCTGCCATTCCTATCTTTCTCTCTGTCATACCGGCGGAGGAGGGCCTGTCCTCGACTATCTGTCATTCCGAACTTGTTTCGGAATCTCGTTTCTTTCTCATGAGATCCTGAAACAAGTTCAGGATGACAGCTTAGCCCCTTGTCATTCCGATTCTTCTCTGTGTCATTCCCGCGAAGGCGGGAATCCATTATATGCGACTTTGTCGGCGGCAGACTAAAACGACAAAAAGTCTTTTTGGAAAAAGACAAAAGAGGCGAACATATGCGAGATGACAAACGCAAGAGTGTCATGTGCGGTTCAAGTGAGTTTTTAAATTACGAAACTCGGCATGTCATCCCGAGCCTCCTCTCTCTGTCATTCCGGACTTGATCCGGAATCCCATCGCTTTACCGCGAGGTCCTAATTCGTCGTCCGTCAGATGACGGCTCGGAATAAGAATAGTCAGGCTTACGCCAAGACAAAAGAGTTGCGTAATCTAAAGTGTGTGTGACTTATTTTTTCCGACGCAAGAGGGAATCAAAGCCGTGTTAGATATTGAATTGTGCTACCCATGTATATCTGACTACAGTATACAAAACATTCGGCAAACAGCGCAAGTGTGGATAACAATAATGTTGCCGAATTATCGCGTCTCCCCTCTTTCTCTCATCTCTTATCTCTCACCTCTCGCCTCTCATCTCCCCCCTCCCCCCCCTCCAATCTCTCATCTCTAACATCTAATTTCTAATCTCTCTCCCCCTCCCATACCGTATACCGTATACCTCATACCTCATACCTCATACTTTACCCCCCCCATGCCCTAACTAAAACGCGAAGAAATATTCTCGTAGTGCGATATGGCAAAATTATTTTTGCCGAAAGAGGTCATGCGGTACTCGGATGGTAGGGGAAGTGTAGGATCGACGATGATGGCGATAAGGTCTATGCGCCAGCCGAGCGAGTTGCTCACAAGCTCGGGGTGAGCGTTGGCATAAGCGGAACAAGTGCGGGAAAGTTTCATGAACTTCGCCCGGGTCAAGTTATCTTCCGGGAAAAGCGCGTACGGTCGTTTAAGCGTTTTAACCTCCGTAAAAATAAGGACCCCTTTGGGGCTTCGGGAAACAATATCGATCTCCCCGAACTTCATGCGGGCATTGCGCTCAAGTACGGTATGCCCAGAGTCGGAAAGGATGTGGCTGGCTAAATCCTCCCCAAGCGATCCGGTTTGTAGGTGATCGTTCATACCAACAGTATACAACCCGAACCCGAGCTACGCCATCCTGCCCCTCCCCCGTTATTAGTTATCGGTCATCGGTCATCAGTTAGCATCCCGCATCTCGGTATTGTCATCCCGGCGAAAGCCGGGATCCAGAGTCTGAATATCTATATATGTTACTACCGCAGAAAATACTGGATCCCGTGTCGTGGCACGGGATGACAATACGGGGAGCGTGTCATTCCCGCGCAGGCGGGAATAAAGCATCCCGTCATCAGTTATTGGTTATCGGTCATAAGTCATCCCCCCCCCGGGGGGGGGTATTGCCGAGTTATCCCCAATTGGTTGTGGATAACTCAGGGGTAACTGCCGAACCAATAAATAGGCAAAAAGCCAAAAAGTGAGCAAAAGTGTTTCACGTGAAACAATTATTCAAGGAAAACGAGATAAAGTGTTTCACGTGAAACACTGTGCACAGTGTGAAACATCGTTGTTTCACACCTATAGGCTAAATATGAGACAAATTGTTTCACGTGAAACAATTTGTTCAAAATGACAGATTTCACAAATCGCTAAAAAGAGGAGGAGGGGCGAAAAACGAGATAAAGTGTTTCACGTGAAACACTGTGCACGGTGTGAAACATAATTGTTTCACACTTGGGGCGAAAAACGAGGTAAATTGTTTCACGTGAAACATTTTATCTCACATTTTTTGGTTTTGCCGAATGTGAAACAATCCGCCGGCTGGCGGATCACACCTGTTCTACAAAAATTCGGCAAAATAAACCCTCGTATTGCCCCCGCATCCTGTCATCAGTTATTTTTCCCCCGCATTGTCATCTCGAGCCCGACCCTCGGCGTTGCTAACGAGTGAAACGAGTGTGTAGCGTGCCGGGGGTACTCGAGGTGCATAAGGTTCTGCGCTTCAAGTGCCGAGGAATCTGTAGTATAAAGTCAGATCCCTCGATTCCACTCCGCTCCGCTGCGTTGCACTCGGGATGACACCCCCCCTCCAATCTCTCACCTCTCCGCCTGCATTGTCATTCCCGCGCAGGCGGGAATCCAGTATCCATTACCCAAGGCACCGCTACCGCAGAAAAAACTGGATCCCACCTCACCCTGTCATTCCGAGCGCATCCGTCAGCCGACGGAGGAGTCGAGAAATCTGCTTGCTACTATCAGATCCCTCGATTTCACTCCGCTTCGCTGCGTTGCACTCGGGATGACAAATCACGCTCGGTATTCTGTCGCAAAACAATTTGCTATACTGAGGGTAATGGATGTAAACATTCTGCTAAAAGAATATCTTGACTACCTCGAGATAGAAAAAAATCGATCGCAAAAGACCGGGGAGAACTACGGGCGGTATCTGAAAAAGTTTTTCGAGGTTGAGGGGATCAAGAGCGAAGCAGACATAACCGTGGAGCGGGTACGGGATTTTCGGTTGCACTTGGCGCGCTCGTCAAATGGAAGAGGGGAGCAGTATAGTAAGTCCACACAGAGCTACTATATAATAGCGCTTCGAAACTTTTTGAAGTACCTTATAAAAAACGACCACAAGGTATTATCGCCCGACAAGATAGAGCTGCCCAAAGTGCCGGCACGACAAATAGAGGTTATGGAATATGATGAGCTTGAACGGCTCTTGAGCGCCGTAAGCGGAGGCGATACAAAAGCATTGCGGGATCGTGCGATACTCGAAGTATTGTTCTCGACCGGGTTGCGCATATCGGAGTTGTGTAGTTTGAACCGTTACATGGATTTCGATCGGGGAGAAGTGACGGTGCGCGGAAAGGGGAATAAACTGCGGGTGGTGTTTTTGGATGAACGGTCCGTAAAGGAAATAAAAAATTATTTAGAGAAAAGGGGAGACGCGGAGGAGGCGATGTTCGTGAGTTACACCAAGGCAAAGAGTCCGAAGGTAATCGGGAGAATCGTTCCGCGGACGGTGCAACGGCTGGTTGATTTTTATTCGCGCAAGGCGGGCATAGCAAAGCATGTGCATCCGCACATGTTGCGGCATAGTTTCGCGACTGACCTGTTGATCAACGGAGCGGACATACGGTCGGTACAGGAAATGCTCGGCCACGCAAACATCGCGACCACGCAGATATACACGCACATAACCAACAAGGAACTCAAGGAAATACACCAAACATTTCACGGGCGGAGGAGGAAAAATAAAAGCGAGTAAATCGCTTTTATTTTTTCCTCCTTCTATCATTCCCGTGAAAACGGGAATCCAGTATTTCGCATTCGCACTCTATATCCCCCGCCTCGACTATCTGTCATTCCGAACTTGTTTCGGAATCTCGTTTCTTTCTCACAAGATCCTGAATCAGGTTCAGGATGACACTCTCCTCGCATCCCTCATTAGAAATTAAAAATCCGTAATTAGAAATCCTCCCCATACCGTATACCTTATACTTTATACCCTCCTCCTCGCATCCCGTCATCGGTCATCAGTCATCGGTCATTTCCCCCTCCCCGCATTGTCATCCCGGCGAAAGCCGGGATCCAGTATTTTGCATTGTCATTCCCGCGCAGGCGGGAATCCAGCATCCCGTCATTAGTCATTAGTTATCGGTCATCGGTTAGCATCCCCGCTCCCGTTATCGGTTATCAGTTATTAGTTATAAGTTGCCCCCGGCCGCTGGACTTCACTAAAAAATAATGGTAGGTTTTCGAAAGAAGCTAACCTTTAAAACTGCATAATCAAAGAAAGGGGAGGAGTGCACATGGCGCAGAATGACAGCGACAGATTTAGCTCATATCAGCATGGAGAAGGACATACGGGCACAGGCCAGCCGGTAAAATTCACTTGCCCTATCGGCGAAAGTGCGCAGGTTGTGGAATTTTTGCGGACGCATGTTCGTACGATCGAAGAGGCTACAACCAGGCGAGTGCTGCTTGCGCACGGTGTTTACGGGAACTACTCACGGTACGATATCGTGCAGCATCGATATCACGGCATCGGCAATTATGGAAATGGTGGAGGATATTTGGAAGTACTCGAAATTAAAGATCCACCGGAAGGCCGGTGCGGAATTGTGACGCACCGATATACGGAACAGGAAGGAGTGGTGTTTATCGAATGGGAAACGCTGGAAGCCGCCTTGAGCGCATTTACGAAAGTGGGTTATGGCACCGCAGAAAAGCACGAAGCGCATCCCGGGTTTAAACGCTGGGTACTGTGCGGAAAGCTCACACCGTGGTTCTACGCCATAGGCAATGAACAATCGGTAGGCGACTTTGCATTCCCACACGGAATGCAAGATGACCCGGTATATCGTTTCGGGAAAAAATTCGTGGTGTTCGATTTCGACGGTACTCCGTCGATAAAGACCTGCATGGGTACGCGATTTTTTGCGAGACAAAAAAAGCTGGGCGAATCGAACAGAGATGACGCAGATAAGCCCCGTTGTTATCGGTATGTGTACTGGGACGACGGAAGTGTGTGGTGCGATGGTGTAAGTTTATGCAAGCCGCCCCGCCCACTTGCAGCGGGGGAGTTGTGGATCGCGGAAGCGATGGACAAGTTCAAAGAACTGCTCGCCGGAAAGACCGCAAAGGTGCAAGTCGACCTCGGCGACGGCAACAAGTTCGTCGGGAAGCTGGTAAAGAACGAGTGCAAGGCGCGCACCGCGCAAGGCAGTTATCTCATCCGCGTGAAGTTTAAAGGGGAGGATGAAACGAAGGAGGGATTGGTTGATTTTAACCCGACGCCGAAAGACCCGGACATTATAAAATATGTCACTCGGCACTTTGCCCTACAAGGGAAAGAAGTCGAGCAGATTGAAGTCAAAGAGCACAAGCCAAACAGAAAAGGCAAAAAATGGGCCGGGGTATTTTCTCCCATGTAATTTCTGTGAAAATAGGGGTCCGGTACGGTGTCATTCCCGCCTCCCGTTCTGTTATTCCCGTGAAAACGGGAATCCAGTATCCTGTCATCCCGACCGGATCCGTCAGCCCTGCCTACCGGCAGGCAGGTGACGGAGGAGCGGAGGGATCTGCTTTTCTACTACAGAGATATATAGGAAGAGAGATCAAAACAACCGCAACGCGTCAACGCGTTGCGGCTTTTTATTGTTGCCTATCTTTGCGGCGACGCTTGATATTCCGAATCCCCCTCTGCTCTGACGAGGGTAGTTGATTTAGCGCAAATAAATTGGAATCGGGATAAAAATGACCACCATGGATTTGCTGTCCAAATGTACGGTCGTACATTTGGACAGCAAATATGGGAATGGTATACTTATATGAAAAGCACATCGTAATTAAAGCATGAAAGATAGGCAGAACATGAGATACAAATCATCACTTAGAATATTGGAGGCGATAAGCGAGGGAATTGACGCACAGCTTGATCTGCTGGAGGCTGTCGTTGAAGGTGGGCGCGGCGCATCGCCGATAGACATTAACTATAATTTAAACAAAATACGGACCGGGCGCGATGTGCGAAAGCGAACCGAAGAAGAAGAGCGAAAGATGACAAACAGATATTATAGCCTGATCTACAAATTAAAAAGAGACGGGCTAATAAATGAAGAGATAGGAGTGGAAAAAAAGAAATATAAAATAACAGAACGCGGAAAACAGAAGTTGGAATTTTTAAAAAGCAAAGAAGGATATCCCGATGTGTATTATCCAAAGGAAAAAGGGAATAAGGTTATTATTGTCATGTTTGATATCCCGGAAGAATATACGAAAAAGCGTACATGGCTAAGGATGGTGTTGGGGAATTTGGATTTTAAAATGGCACAGAAAAGCGTGTGGATCGGGAAGACAAAAATACCAAAGGAATTGATCGCCGATATTATGAAAATGAAACTTGAAGGCTTTGTGGAGATATTCGAAGTGGGAAGCACTGGGAATTTAAAGCATGTAATATAAGCGGTGAATAGCGCACGGAAAATGAGACATATACGCCGGATGTTTTATTTGCTGTCCAAATGTACGGTCGTACATTTGGACAGCAAATAAAAAAAGATGTATACGGATAGATCGTGAGGGCGATGCATCAGAGTGCCGGTGAGCATCTATTCAGGCGAGCCGGCCTAAGACGAAAAAATAATTGAAATATGTGCCGGGGACAGGACTTGAGCCTGCATACCTTGCGGTGCGGCTTCGACTCAAGGAGTGCCGGCCGAACATCTGTTCAAAAGTGAGGCCGGCCTAAGGCCGAGAAAAACGAATGTGCCCCCAAGAGGACTCGAACCTCTAATCCTTGCGGAACCAGTTCCTAAAACTGGCGCGTCTACCAATTTCGCCATGGGGGCATGTGAAGTTTTACGAGAGTGCGTCTGCCAATTTCGCCACCCCGGCTAAAATAACTTATAACTAACAACCTACGACCAATAACGGATAAGTTGTCATACAGATCCGCCAGTCGGCGGACGAGGTATCTGTAGTAAAGGCAGATTCCTCGGCTCCGTTTCACGGAGTTCACCCTGAGCTTGTCGAATGGGCTCGGAATGACAAATACAAAGCAATTAGTAAAAAAAGTATAGCCAGAACCGGGCTTTCTGTACATATTGACAAACGAATACAAATATGGTATATATATATTAAATAAGACTGACCTTTAAGAACTGAATATATAAAAGGAATCTACATCGCTAACGCGGAAGGAGAGGGAAGATGGGAACGATCATAACGATTTTAGTGCTGATGATAGTGGCTGGCGGGGCGATTTTGTGGGGATGCTATGCATATGTTCCCCTCGGAGATCCGGAGAAAGTTCGGATTATCACCCGAAGAGGGGTGGCGACAGACAAGGTCATGAGACCGAGAGCCATGTTTCTGTGGTTCAAGGGAGTCATATCCGATTTCATTGAAGTACCGCGCCGGTTCGATGTAACGGTGGAGGAGTTCGAGATCGTATTGCCGAACAAGGACGAATTGACGACTTCGCTAACAATGCTGTTTGAAGTAGCAGAAGGAGGCGGGGAAAAATTCATCAAGAACGGCAAGCAGGAGGGCGTTGCGAAGAAAACCATGCGCATCGCGCGCACGGCCGTTGAAAGGTTTGCTCAGGATAGAAGCGAGGAGCCTCATACAGCCGATCAGGCAAAAAAGATGTATCAGGAGTTTATTCTCCGGATTGTCGATGCGCTCGTAAAGGAAAACTATCTCGAAACGGCGGCGAATGCCCCTAAGAGGGATGATTTCCTTGATGATCTCGTGATCAAGCTGTCAGAGAATGACGGTGAGTATTGCGTTGAACAATTCGGAGTGAAATTGGTTGGGCTGAATATGGCTCAGCTGGTAGAACCGAAAAATGTTGTTGCCGCGGCGGCAGAGCGAAAGGCGATGAAGATCAAGAACGCCCAGAAAGCGGAAGAAATGGTGGCGTTCAAAAAACGCATGGAGATTCTTAAAAAGGGCCATGATGATGTGTCGTTCAAGGATGCTACTATGGCCGTCCAAATCCAGGAGGGAACGATCCAACACAGGATCAACGAAGAAATCGTTCGAATCGTGGACGAGGGGAGTGGAGACGGTCTCGGGAAATTAATCGGCGGCGTAATTGCCGCTGCCAGAGCGCACGGAAGTGCGGGAGGAAGAAATGGCGGAAGCAAAAAAACAACCGCTCCTTGAGCGGGTGAAAAGGGTGGGAAAGCTCCTGGTTAAATGGGGGCTCATTGGCTTGGTAGTGATGCTCATGATATGGATCGTTGCTGGCCGAATAGAACCGCAAAGTAACACGGTTTGGGACCTCTCCCAACGGAAGGAGGAGGTCGTTCAGGAAGAAAAGATCCTTCCTAAAGGGGAATGGGTGGCCATAACCTTTCCGTGCTACCGAACGAAAGATGGTACGATGTGGTATCAAATCACCGCATCACCGCACATCGAGGTGGAGTACGATTTCCTCGACGGGAAGGCTTATCGCAAAGATGGGCCCGGTGAACTGTTTGCAGTTGAACAGTGGCCGCCTGTCATTAAGGTGCGTGCTAAGAAGGCTGGAAAGATGGAGTTGACATTGAACCGCCAATTCCTCCCCGGATAGCGACTGAAGTGCACAACAAAAAGCCCCGAGCAATCGGGGCTTCTTTTTATATTATAGTTCGCCTGCTATGATTGCTCCCGTGATTTCGATAAAACCCCTCGGTAAGTGATTTAATAGCTGCAGCAATAAGTATATAGGTGAACGCACAATATCTCTGCAAATAACCGCGCCATCATATAGATTGACAAATATTAAAGAATGGTACATTATGTAAGTAGCGCATAAGAACCTTTAAATACATAAATAGCTAATTTCAAGTGCATATCCTAAACATCCTTAACCCTATTAGTGGAGGTTGCCATGTTTTTCGATAGTGAAGAATGTATTGCTCGAAGGGAAGAGCTTGAGAAGATGGAAGAGAAAGCGATGTTCGAGCACACTGTTAATAGGGAGCTCGAACATCCTGGCAGTACGCGCGTTTCATTATTTTCTAATCCAGAGAAAGCTCAGATATTGAGAAAGGCGATAGAAACAGCAAGTGATATAAGAAGCAGAACAGGAAATGACCCATCGGAATCTTCTGGGGCGTGGACAACGGATAGGGAAAGGGTGGTCGGCGGAGGAGGGAAGGTAGGAAAGATTCTGATCAAATGGGGACTCATCGGGCTGTTGGTGATCATCGGCATCAAGATGATCGTACCGGAGAATATAGTCAAGGAGATGCCAACACGCGTAGATTCCGGAAGGCAATACGCCGCCGCCTACGACTTCTCCAAGGTAACCGGCCCGGTAGATTCGAAAGAGTTTGTCGTGCCTGCCGGAGATAAGCCGGTACTGGTGGCGCTCCCCGCTAACTATCGGGTAACATTCTCTTCTGCTACGGCAAAGGCAGGAGAGCTCGACCGGCTCGACGGAACCGGGCCAACTCCCTTTGGGGAACAGACCGACTTCGGGAAGAAGTCAGGAAAGGAGCCGATGGCGGTTGCCATTAAGGTTCCCGAAGGATGTACGATGACCGCCTCATTCGTGCATCATTGAACGAAATAAGGCGACAAAAAGCCCCGAGCAATCGGGGCTTCTTTTTTGTGTTAAAAACTTATATTCCTGAGCCTGCTGCAATTGCCTGTGCAATCGCGATGATTCCCTTGGTAAGGGCTCCAACGACGATGGCGACAAGCGCGTAGGTGAGCATGTGTTTTGCTTCGTCGATCTTCTTTGAATCTCCTGACGCCGTAAGGAACTTGAACGCGGCAAGTAAGATATAAATCGCCGCTGCTGCGATCAAGATGCCGAACATCCAGTTGCCGACCGTATTAAGGATGCGGATGATCGGCTCGACTCCTGTGCCTCCGGTATCCCGCGCTGGCGGAAGCTCTGCTACTGCAAAACCGAGTACCGGCATGGCAAGTGCCGTTGCTGCTACTGATGCGAGTGTTATTTTTTTCATATAGTTATTTTATCAAATAAACCGACCTTTTATCAAGCGCCGAGGCCTATGATCAATCCTCTGAATATAGCGACCAATCCGCGCGCAAGAATGATGATGACCAACCCGCCGAGGGCATACAGGATCGTCTGTTTGCCGGCGGCATATTTTTTTTCGACTCCGGCCGATGTCATAATCTGAAACGCTCCCCAAAGGATCATGATTGCGGCCAAGGAGGCGGCAATGGCGATGCCATAATCGATGAGCCTGTTGAGCACATCGGTAATAGTCGCATTGCCGAAGGCGCTATCGAAAGTGATAGAGGATCCGATCGGCTCGTTGGGGGCGGTTTGGACGGTGGGCCCAGGCCCTGTTGTTGCCGCAAGCGCACACGAAGCGAATAATGAAAAAGAAAGAATAGCTACAATAATTGAGTACATGATTATAGTATACCTCATACATTACGGGGTGTGAAGTATAAAAATCCCCGAAGCATTACTGGCAATTCAGTGTTCTCCACGGTGCGCCGTAGATATCGCCCGAACCGGTAAGGGCGCGCATAAGAATATCAACAATGAACCATGCGGCAAGAACGATGGCGAGGCCAATGAATGCTTGGAAGATGTGATTTTTGCCCTTTGCGTAAAGCCCCGGATTTGCTCCGGCTATGAGCATCTCATATCCGCCAAACATGATATAGCCGACGGCGAGTACGATAGTGAGCTGGGTAATGAAATCATAGATCGCCTTGACGGTGGCAAAGAGTGCGCACAAGGTGCAGCTTGCAGGGTTCTGTTCGTCGCATTGCACGAGCCCGGCGCCAAAAACGACAGGAGCAGCGAGTAAAGAGATGAGCGCCAAGGATAAAGTGAAAGAGAGGATTATTTTTTTCATATGGATATGCTATTAGCATAGACTGTCATCCCGAGCTTGTCGAGGGATCTGCAGCCCGCAAGCAGAAAGCAGATTCCTCGATTTCGCAGAGTACTGCTCCACTCGGAATGACACATTAACCGCATTGTCATTTTCTTTGTATCGTCATTCCGGACTCGATCTGGAACCCAGTGTCTTAAGCGCAGGGCGTTACTACTGCAGAAAACTCTGGATCCCGTGTCCCCGTATCGTGGTACGGGGCAGGCTGCGCACGGGATGACAACCTTCTCGCACTACCTCTCAGCCTTCCTGTGCGCAGTTGCTATAGCGTTGCAGGTGGGCGCGGGAATAATGCAATAATCAAAACAGATCATTGATCTCGGCAGAAGCCTTTTCAAGGGCGGATTGTGAATTGAATTTTCCGGTCAACACCGATTCGATGGCGCGGGAAAGTGCGATGCGATAACCGGTAACTTCATATTGGAATGGAGCTCGGGCGGTGAGTGCCTGACGGGAAAACACGCCAAGTTTGGGGTCGCGAAGCGTATCGTTGATGAGCGTGCGAAGCGCAGGGGGATTCCCGGAGCGCGTCATGTAAAGCGAGGCCAGCGCAGGGTCAGTGGTCGCGTTAATGACGAAGCGCCATGCAAATTTGATGTTCAGACTTTTTGCGGAAACGCCGAGCCCCCAGTAATCGGCATAGTTGACCAGATTGGTCGTATCGTTTTGCGGCATTGGGTAAACGCCAAAGTCGAGATAGGGGTTTTTTTGCACAAGTCCTTTCATATCGCGTGCGTAGCCGATGGTCATGGCAGTGTCGCCCGCACCGAACGCATTATCTGCGCGTGCAAATGAATCGTTCCATGTGTAGTTCGGATTGTTCGGCGTAGAAAATTGTGTATAGAAGTCGAGCGCATTTTTTGCCGAGGCTTCAAACGATGTGCGCTGCCCAATGGTCTCGAGATTTTTTGCTCCGAACTGGAACATGAGCAAGGAAAGAATATCGGGCGCGTTCGTAATGGATTTGGTCGTGCCACCGAGTGCTATGGCTGATTTTTGCAACTGTCTATTGACGGTGAACTCCGTAAAATACGGAACAAGCGTCTTTATGTCGTTCCATGTTTTAGGCGCAACGGCAACGCCTTTGTTGTCGAACAGAGCTTTATTATAGAAGAGCGCAGGCGAGTCGATGTATAGCGGAAGGGCGAATACATAATTCAGGTAGGTAAAGTCATTGGCAACAACATTCGGAAAAAGGCTGCGAAGTTCCGCCGGCTGGATCTCCGGATGGTCGGCTGCCATGATCTTGTCGCTGTATCGTTGCACCCAACTGCGGTGCACCATAAGAATATCCGGCCCCATGTCGGTGGCAAGCGCGTTAAGCAGGGTCTGTTCGTAGCGGTCTTCGGGAACCTGCGTGTAGCGCAGCTGCACATTCGGGTGCGCAGCGGTGTATGCGCTCGTGAGCGCGGAAAAATTACCCGGGTCCTCTATACCCCAAATAGTAAGCGTTATTTTTGTGGCGGGCTCATCGGAGCTTTGTTGCTGCAATGCGGGGATAAGATAAACAAAGATGCCGATAAATAGGACGATGGTGAGCGCCGCTCCGCCAAGAATCATAATCTGATTGCGTGTGAGTTGCATATGTATAGTATAGCAGAAGAGGGAGGTAAGAGGTAAGAGATTGGAGGTTAGAGGTGAGAGACCAGAGACAAGAGATAAGAAAAAATGGAATGCTTTCGCATTCCATTTTTTCTAACCTCGTGCCTCGTATCTCTGGTCTCGCATTAGAGTGCCACCACTCCTGCCAGCTTATCTTTTTCCTTGAGGCTCATGATCTTCACGCCGCTGGTCGCGCGTCCTGCGGTGCGGACATCTTTAAGCGGGATGCGGATAATCTGGCCCTTATTGGAAACGGCAAGCAGCTCTTCTTCATCGCGAATGATCTGACCGCTGATGATGTTGCCGATCTTCGGGGTCACATTGGAGGTCTTGATGCCCATGCCGCCACGGGTCTGCGTTTTGTATTCGCTGATAGGCGTTTGCTTCGCAAAACCGTTTTCGGATACTACGAGCAAGGTCTGTTTTTTATGCTCGGTCTTCTCGTCGTATTGGACAATGTCGAAACCGGCGACGCGATCTTCCTTCTTCAATTTGATGCCCCGCACGCCTGCCGCTGCACGACCGAGCGGTTTGGCGTCGGTTTCCTTGAAGCGAATGGCTTGCCCGGCGTTTGTGGTGATGATGATCTCATCTTTGCCGGAAGAAAGTTTTACGCCGATGAGCGAGTCGCCCTTTGCAAGGTTAATGGCGATGATGCCCGTCCTGCGGATGTTGGCAAATTCGGATAGTGATGTCTTTTTGATCGTTCCGTCTGCGGTAAGCATGACGAGATAACGCCCTTCGACGCCTCCATCAGGATAGGCAATGACCGCATTGATCTTTTCTTCGGGCGGAAGATCGAGGAAGTTTTGCATCAGCTTGCCCTTTGCAGTGCGGCTGCCCTGCGGCACATCGTAGACCTTGGTTTGGAATACGCGCCCCGTGTGGGTAAAGAACAAAATGTTATCGTGCGTGTTTCCGGAAATGAAGTTTACGAGTGTATCTTCTTCATTTACTTCGGAGCCTATCAGCCCTTTGCCACCGCGCTTCTGTGCCTTGTAGGTGTCGGCCGTAACGCGCTTGATATAGCCGCTTTGGGAAAGAGTGATAATGACATCCTCTTCGGGAATGAGGTCTATCTCCTTGAACTCGCCGATGGCGCCCGGTACGACCTTGGTGCGGCGATCATCGCCGAACTTGTCGCGCAGATCGCGCAATTCATTCGTGATGACGCCCAATATCTTTGCAACGCTCGCCAAAAGCGTTTGGAGCTCCTTGATGATTCGCATCTTTTCTTTCAGCTCGTCTTCGATCTTTTTGCTTTCGAGTGCGGCAAGCGTTTGCAGGCGCATTTCAAGGATAGCCGTCGTTTGGATAGGAGTAAGCTTGAACTTCTTTATAAGATTCTCATGCGCCTCCTCTTTGTCTTTTGATTTTTTGATGGTCGCGATGACGGCATCGATGAACTCGAGTGCCTTAGCGAGCCCTTCCAATATGTGGGCGCGTTCCTGTGCCTTGCGCAATTCATATTCGGCGCGCTTACGGACCACTTCTTTACGGTGTTCAAGGTAAAACCCGAGAATGTCCTTTAATGAAAGCAGCTGTGGCTGTAGTCCGGCCGGAGACGGAACGAGTGCCGTCATATTGAAGTTAAAGTTCTTCTGCAAGTCGGTGTGCTTGTACAGCTGGTTCAAAACCTTTTGCGGTGCGGCATCGTTCTTCAGTTCGACGACTACACGCAATCCATCGCGGTCCGATTCGTCGCGCAGGTCCTTGATACCCTCGATCTTCTTTTCGGTAACAAGCCCGGCGATTTTTGCGAGCAATTCCGATTTGTTGACCTGATAGGGGATCTCGGTGATGACGATATTAAATAGACCGCTTTTGCGTTCATGAATATCGGAAACGGCGCGCATGGTCACGCCACCGCGACCGGTCTTGTATGCTTCGGCGATCGCATGCTTATCGTAAATAATACCGCCGGTCGGGAAATCGGGCCCTTTGATGAACTGGATCAGGTCATCGGTGCTTGCGTGCGGATTTTCAGAAAGATGCAAAATGGCGTCGACTATCTCGCGCAGGTTGTGCGGCGGGATATTGGTGGCCATGCCGACGGCGATACCGGCTACGCCGTTCAAAAGCAGGGCCGGCAGTCGCGCCGGCAGTACGAGCGGTTCTTGGGAGGTGCCGTCATAGTTTGCGCCCCATGCAACGGTATCTTTTTCGATATCGAACAGAAGTTCCTCGGATATTTTGGAAAGACGGCACTCGGTGTAACGCATTGCCGCTTGGTTATCGCCGTCGATGGATCCCCAGTTTCCTTGACCATCGATTAGCGGGTATCGGAGTGAAAAGTCTTGTGCCATGCGTGCCATGGCATCGTACACGGCGGAGTCACCGTGCGGGTGATAGCTCTTGAGTACTTCGCCGACAACGGCAGCGGACTTGCGGTATTTTACGCCTGCCTTAAGGCCTGTTTCCCACATGGCCCACAAAATACGCCGTTGAACCGGTTTCATGCCGTCGCGGACATCGGGCAATGCGCGCGAAATAATAACCGACATTGCGTAGTCGAGGTAACATTCTTGGAGCTCGCGTTCGATCCCCCTTTTTTCAACTTTATCTGTCTGTTCGTCCATGGTAATTAAGGTTATTGTTTGGGCATGGGTGTCATTCTGAGCCCGTTCGACAAGCTCAGGGTAAACTCCGCGGTATTCCGCGTAGCCGAGGAATCTGCTTTACAAAACTGCAGATCCTTCGACAAGCTCAGGATGACATGGGTTGAGTTTGTACTATCATTCTGGATTCTCTATCGTTGTGGTCCTTCTTCCAACCTCCGGCATTTCGGAAAGAATATCGTCGAATGCATGCCTAACGGATGAGCCGGTAATGGATAGTCCGTTTTTGAGCACCGGCCAAAATGCTATGCGCATGTCTTCTTTCACGGTGTCATCCGAGCGGGTAAATACGAACGCCTGCATATAAAGCACCCACGCAAAGATGATAATCAGAGCGGAAGCGCCAGTCAACCCGATCAGCCATTTCTGCTTTGTTTTTTGGTCGGATCGGCGAATCCGTTGGAGATAATGGCGCATGGCAATTGTCATTCCGAGCGAATCCGTCAGCCCACGGAGGAGTCGAGGAATCTGCTTTACAAAACTGCAGATCCCTCGACAAGCTCGGGATGACAACCGCGGGGAATAGTGAAATTAGACTAATTTATGGGTTAAGAATCGTAACTTGTGTCGGCTTGATGATTGAAAGGTCCTTTTTCTTGATCGTGAGCTTTTCTTGCGATTCTGCGTCCTTTTGGTCAAGCTCTTCCAATAATGTCTTAAGATCTTCCGCTTGCCGCTTAAGTCCCGGAACTTTGAACGCGGTCGGGATGACTATTTTTGGCTGGACTTGCTTTACGAGTTTGGCGACCTTCTTTTGGTCGATATAAGGGGTGCCACCACCGGGGACGAAGAGTATATCGATGTCTTCAAGCCGTTCCATGATGGCGGGGGAGGGGATATCGGCAAGATGTCCAAGGAAACAGAGCTTGATGTCTTCAAGCGTGACCACATAAACGGTCTTGAGTATCTTATCAGTGACCTCATTTTCAGATAAATAGCCGAATATGGTCGCACCTTCCACATTGTACTCGCCGGGACCGTAGATGGATATTCCCTGCTCCGGCATACTTTCATGCGGTGGGAAGGCGGTAAGTGTCTTGAGCAAGATATCGTATTTGAAGCGGGGCGGGGTCAAGCCGCTTGAGGCGTCGACCGGATCGGTCAAAATGGTGAATTCGCCGCTTTGTATTTTGAAGCTGTTTTCTCCGTAGTAAGTGATAATCATAAAAGTATCGCTGTCATTCCCGCGAAGGCGGGAATCTATTTAAATAGAAGTGGATTCCCGCCTTCGCGGGAATGACAATACGCGCACTTCACTTCTTGTGGCTTAGTTCCTATAATACCCCATTTCCCCTTGATTTTCAAATAGTTTTTGCGTATGCTGTTGGTCTATGGTCACTAATATTAATGTAGAAATAAAAAACTCATCCGCCATGAATCAGCTGACGAAGGCGGATGCGAACATCATCTCGTTCCTCAAGGAAGGAGACTTGATCGAGGCAAAGTTGCTCGCGAAGACAAAGCGCGGCGTACACTTTGACCTTGGAAAGTACGGTACCGGTCTCGTATACGGCATCGAACTGATCAATTCTCGCGACATTGTGAAAGGAATGAACCCGGGCGACACCGTGAGCGCAAAGATAACTTCGCTCGAAAATAACGAGGGTTATGTCGAATTATCCCTTATAAACGCGCAGGAACAGAAGAATTGGCAGGGTTTGAAGGAGTTAAAAGACACCGACGAGCCGTTTCCCGTCAAGATAAAGGGTGCCAACAGTGGCGGCCTTGTGGCGGATATCCACGGAACCAAGGCGTTTTTGCCGGTTTCCCAGCTGTCCAGCGAGCATTATCCGCGCATCGAGAAGGGTGACCAATCTCGAATACTTGAAGAATTGAAGAAATTTGTAGGCGAAGAGCTGAAGGTCAAGATCATCGACCTGAACCCGCGCAACAACAAGCTCATCATCTCCGAAAAGGAGGCGGTAGAGGAAAATGTGCGTGAATTGCTTGCCAAATACACCGTTGGCGACATAATCGGCGGCGTGGTATCGGGTATTGCAGATTTCGGCGCATTTGTCCGTTTTATCGACAATCCGGCCATCGAAGGCTTGATCCACATTTCCGAGCTTGATTATCGTTTGATCGACACCCCGAAAGAGGTGGTAAAGATCGACGAAGAGATCAAGGTAAAGATCATCGAGATCAAAGACGACAAGGTTTTCCTTTCCCTCAAGGCATTGAAGCCGAATCCGTGGGAAACGGTGAATGATAAGTTCAAAGAAGGGCAGGAAATCGAAGGAAAGGTGTATAAGGTCAACCCGTTTGGCGCATATATCGATCTTGGTCAGGACCTGTACGGCTTGATCCATGTATCCGAATTCGGATCCCCTGAGGAACTGAAAAAGAACATGGAACCGGGCAAAAAGCACGCATTTACCATCGAGGCCATAAAACCCGAGGAAAAGCGCATCCTTTTGAAGCTCAAAGGCCATAAAAAGACCGCAAAAAAGAAGGAGGCTGAAGAAGCCGAAGCCTAATACTAAAAACCGCCAGCCTATCACACGATAGACTGGCGGTTTTTGTTAAGGTTGACAAAGCACTCCGTGTGGTATATTATTCATTTCAGAACATCTTAATTTGAGGAAGGAGAAAAACATTTCACGCAAGAAGGAGAGTACATGAAGATCGCAGAATTTAAGTTCCCATTTGCCCAGCAGTACAACGGCGGGACGCCCGTTTGCTCCTGCTGTCACATGACCATAGCCAATGGTGCAAACTACAGGGTTCGTGAAAGACACTTGCTGCACAGCCACTGTGCCATCGAGTTCGATGTAGTAAGCGAGGCCCGAAAGGACCTTTCGGCGGTATTCGAAAAAATGCCCGAAGCATTCTTCGCCGATTCGACAATCGCCGAGCGCCTGTCTAAGGTGTTCACGAAAGACGGGCTGCGGAGCTTGTTGTTGAGTCTCGCGGACATGCTTCGCGAGAAAAAGGATATGCTGCGGCAGGCGCTGCAGAAGCACTACAAAGAGTTCGTAGTGCAGCTCTGCGCCGCCGCCAACCATATACGCCTGGGCCACGAGCTCGCCTCAGCCCTGGCGTAGTACCACCCACCACCACTCTCCTTCCTCTGTAGTACGGGGGCTGCCTTGCGCGAGGCAGCCCCCTATTTTTTTTCTCATCTCCCACCTCTCATCTCTACCCCCCTTCCCCGTATTGTCATTCCGAGCGCATCCGTCAGCCGACGGAGGAGCCGAGGAATCTGCTTGTTACCGCAGATCCCTCGATTTCACTCCGCTTCGCTGCGTTACACTCGGGATGACAGGCCAACCTCGTTGTCATTCCCGTGAAAACGGGTATCCAGTATTTCGCATGTGTACTCTGGATCCCCCCCTCCGCGGGGATGACACTCAAGTACATTACCCCCCGCATCCCGTTATTAGTCATCGGTCATTAGTCATTAGTTATAGGTTATAGCCCATTCCTTGTCCCTTATCTCTTTTTACATTACTCTACACCTATGGAACGCAAAGACATTACAGTCATATATGAAGATAAAAATGTGGTGGCCATAAACAAGCCGGCGCATCTTTTGGTACACCCGTATAAACCAGAGGAGGAAAAAGGAAAAGGGAAAAAGGAAAAAGGGACAGAAGCACTGACTGATTGGCTGCTGAAGCACTACCCCGAGGTAAAAAAGGTGGGCGATGACCCCCAACAGCGTCCGGGCATCGTGCATCGGCTCGACAAAGACACCTCGGGCGTCATTTTGGTTCCGCGCAGTCATGAATATTTTAAATATTTGAAAAACTTGTTTCAGACGCATGGCATGCAAAAGACATATCTTGCGCTTGTTTGGGGAAACATACAGGAAAAAAGCGGCATCATAAACAAGCCGATCAGCCTAAAAGGAGGCACAACGAAGCGCACGGTGCATGAAGGGAAAATGACAAAGGAAGCATTGACCGAATATGAAGTAGTGGAACGGTTCGAGTTCGACGATCCGGAATCGGAAAAGCGGAAGGTGTATGAGTTTACGCTTGTTCGCGCCAAGCCGAAAACGGGCCGCACACACCAGATACGGGTGCATTTGGCGTCCATTGGGCACGCCATTGTCGGCGATGTCATGTACGGAGCAAAAAAGAACCCGCTCGGGCTCGATCGCCATTTTTTGCACGCCGAATCAGTAGAGTTTTTGGCTTCCGAGGGGCACAAGCTGAACATCGAAGCAGAATTACCCGCCGACCTGCAAAAGGTTTTAAAGAAAGTGAGAGCATAGGGCGCGGTAAACAACTTTCTTGAGTTGTCATCCCGAGCCTGCCGAGGGATCTGCAGTTGTGAGTGGCAGCAGATTCCTGCTCCACCTCCGTCAGCTGGCGGATATGGCGGCACGCGCTCCACTCCACTCGGAATACAGGATTTGACAAAAACAAACATTTAGTGCATTCTTCAGTCAGAAACCTTTACACAATTATAAAACAGATTTTTAAGGAGGAGAAAAAGTGGAGACACTCAATAGTGGGTTGTTTGCGGCAATGTTTGTATGTTCCCTGTTTGCAGGTATCGCCAAAGCAGAAATGCCGCCACTGCCGACGGCAGAGGAAACGGTAACCACCGAGCAAGGCGCATTGGTCGTGAAAGTAGTAACCGAAACGGAGCGATATGCCCTTCCGCCAATTGATTTTCCCGCGAAAGACATCCCTAAGGTCCTCGCCATTGTTCGGCAAGGGGAGGGAGTGTATGAGATGGAAAAGGTGGATGAAAGAGGTTCTTGGGTATTCGGACTGCCCATGGCGCGGGAGACGCAGATCACCAAAACCGCGATCAATCTAAAAAATGGGAGATGGTCGGAGGAGAAACTTACCGAACCAAAACCCCTAAAGGAAACAATGTGGCTCATGACGGCTGTTCTGGCGGCAATCGTTGCCGGAGTGGCAGTATCAAGTCTGTGCAGCCAAAGAAGCGGCAAAAGCGACAAAAAATTATTTTGGTTTTATGGACAGCTTTTGCTCTGTGTCATGTCCGGATTCGCCATAGCACTCATCGCTATTGGCGCAGGCAACCACCCTATACCATCACTCAGTGGCGTTCTCAGCTCAGTCTTTATCGTGGTTATTGTGATAATTGGCGCGTTAATACTCAGCTACGGCAAATACACCACCACTGAAGGTGCCACCCTATTGCTCGCCTTTCCCGGCGCGCTCGGCATGGTTCTCACCGGTTCGGTTCAATACATCGAACTCGCGACTTTTCTGGCGGCGACCATTGCCGTTAGCTACCTACTGGCAAAGATCGCCAAAAGACTTTACCCGCCTGCTCCGACAAGGATGCACGAAGTGAAGTGCTCTCGATTTTATTGTGAGTGAGTCTGTTCGTTTGTTTGCATACACCCCCTGCTTAACGGCAGGGGTTTTTATTCGCATCATCATCCCCACGCCTCACATCTCACACCTCTAATCTCACATTTCCACCGCTCCCCGCAGTGTCATCCCGTGCTCCGACACGGGATCCAGAGTTTTCTGCAGTAGTGATGACCTATATTAAAGACACTGGATTCCCGCCGGAGTTTATCCCGTACTTGATACGGGACCCGCGCTCGGAATGACAGAGTGCGTTTGACAACAGCCCCATAATCTACTAATATAAGCGAACTATGGATAAAGAACTCATGGCAAAAATAAAGCCGGGAGCAAGCGTTCGCGTTTGGGAGCGCATCAAAGATGGCGAAAAGGAACGCGTCAGCAAATTCCAGGGGATCGTTATTGCGACAAAGCATGGCAAGGAGATCGGTTCGACATTTACCGTCCGTTCGATCATCAGCGAAATTGGCGTTGAAAAGGTGTATCCGTTCAACACTCCGTTGATCTCGAAGGTGGAAGTGCTCACCGCCCCGAAAAAAGTGCGCCGCGCAAAACTCTACTTCGTTCGAAGTCTTTCGAAAAAGAAGACCCGGGAAAAGATCGGCATTGCCGCATAATAAAAGAGCCTCCGTCAGCCGACGGAGGATTTTTTGATGAATATATTGGTAGACGCTACAACCTTGAGGTGATATAATTAAGATTATGAAACCGCTCGGCAAAGTAAGGCTGGAATGGTCTCCTGAGTTCGCGTATGCGATTGGGTTGATTGTGACGGACGGAAGCCTTTCGAAAGATGGGAGACATATCGTTCTTGTATCAAAGGATTTGGAGATGATCAATAATTTTAGGGAATGTCTTGGTATTTCCAATAAAACCGAGGGCCATACGAGCGGATATACTGAGAAGAAAGATTATTTTCGGATCCAATTGGGAGACAGAATATTCTATGATTTTTTGATAGAAATAGGTTTGATGCCGAATAAGACAAAAATTTTAAAAGAAATAAATATTCCTAAAAAATATTTTGCAGATTTCTTGAGGGGGCATTTTGATGGGGATGGGTGCTTTTATTCATACTGGGATCCGCGGTGGAAATCAAGCCTCATGTATTATACGAGCTTCGTTTCGGCAAGTCGCGGTCATATTGATTGGCTACGCTCGGAGATAAATCAGTCGTGCGGAATAAAAGGGCATTGTGCGGAAAAACCAAGCAGCTCGGTGTATCAATTAAGGTACGCGAAGAAAGAATCAGATATATTAATCAAATATATGTACTATGCGGATGATGTAAGATGTCTATCCCGCAAGCACTTGAAAATTAGGAAGGTTTTAGATAGTATTGGTGGGTAATGTACGCGCGGGTGGCGAAATGGCAGGCGCGCAACCTTGAGGTGGTTGTGGGAGCAATCCCGTGGAGGTTCAAGTCCTCTCCCGCGCACATGGCAAAAAACGGCTGACGCCGTTTTTTAATTTTGCTACATTGAAAGCAATATGATTCTCATAAACACCGGCAACGGGAGAGGGAAGACCTGTTCGCAAAGGAATGCAACATACTTGCGAGCAAATTCGGAAATGCAGAGAAGACTTTTTTACTGGTCGGCGAGTAGTGGCGAGCAGCACCGGAGCGGCTTCCCCGGTTCCGTTCAAGAGTGGGTTCGCGCGAAGCGTATGATTGCGACACAAGGGCGTAATTAAAGTCGAAATAATGATGAATTTAAAATCGCACCCGTAAAATTACGGGTGCGATTTTTCTTCCAATTCTTTTATTTTCTCCTTTAATTCAATCATCTTCAGCTCTCTATTGACGGTCATTTTGTTAAATATTTCCAGCTCTTCATTTTTTTGCTTCATTTCTGCTTCTGATTTTTGCCGTTCTTCTCCTATTAATTTTTCGTCGGTTATGTCTCGCGACAAAAATAAGACATATTTGATGTTGCCGTCGTAACCTTTTACCGGCAGCATGGTAGATTGGCACCATGTGCCTTCCGAGGTTCCGGGGGGATGCTTTATGGGAAAGCTGCTCCCTACTCCCTTCAGTGCCGCAGTCATGCTTTCTTTGACTTGCGAGCGATATGCCTCGTCAATGCATCCCATGTAGTCCCAATTTGTAATTTCCTCTTCGGTTAAATTTTCCAGAAAATGCTCCTTTCTACCTCCTTTATTCACTGAAATTAAATTACCTTTTGCATTAAACCATTTAATGCAAAGAGGAACGGAATCAAGGAGTGTTTGAAACATCTGTTCCCTTTCTTGTGCCGCCAGCTCGGCAACCTTTAGGGAGCTAACATCAATGGAATAAAACAAGACGGATTTAACATTGCCGTTTTCATCTTTGATAGGGGAAAGAGTGCCGGAACACCACGCATGTTTTGATCCTTCCGGTGTATGTTCAAATTCAACGGTGCTCGGCTCTCCCTTTAGCGCTTTTTCAAATTTTTCCCAAGCCGCGGCTCGGTATGGTTCTTTGACTGTTCCCAGCCAGTCCCATTTGGAGATGTCGTCGGTATCTTTGATAGAATGCTCATCCCTGCCCCCCTTGTTAACAAAAATAAGCTTGCCGTCCTTGTCGAAGGCTTTGATGCAAATCGGCGTATTGTCGACTAAATCGTAAAAATCTCTTTCCGAAACTATGGGTTTTTTATCTTGGGCCTCGTCGGTGGTCATGATTGAAAATTAAAATCTAAATTATGATAATATTGGGTCAATTACTGTTTAGTTTTAACAATAGTATTATTTGCCACATCGGCAAGGCGAGCCAGCTTCTCTTACAAAAGCCCTTCAGGCTCGCTTAATTTTTTGAAATGGTTTACAGGTACTATCGGAGTAGTGAAATTATAGTATCAGTAACCTTTACTTAATAGTATGGTAATAGAAAATTTGAGAAAAGACAATATTAATAAAGGGTTATGCAAAGTGTATGATTACGGCGAAGAAGTAAAAAACGGCTGACGCCGCTTTTTTATTTTGCTACAATGAAAGCAATATGATCCTCATAAACACTGGCAATGGAAAAGGAAAGACAACCGCCTCACTTGGCGTAGCCTTGCGTGCATTGGGCTACGGGAAAAAGGTTGTGATGATACAGTTCATAAAAGGTCCATGGAAGAGTGGGGAAGACCTATTCGCAAAGGCATGCAACATACCTACGGGCAAATTCAGAATAATCAAAACAGGAAAAGGGTTTGTAAATCTTCCAGGAGATGCATTGCCATTCAAGGAACATAAAAAGGCGGCCGAAGATGGACTGCAAGAAGCAAAGAAATTAATCGCGTCAAAAAAATACGACCTCGTGATCCTTGACGAAATAAACAATGCAGTGGAATTGAAATTGATTACGGCAAAAAGCGTAACTGACTTATTAAAAAAAGTCCCCGAAAGCATCGATGTAATTCTGACCGGTCGCAACGCGCCAAAAAGTTTCATCGCATTGGCCGACACCGTAACGGAAATGAACGAAATAAAACACGCGTTTTCAAAGGGGATAAAAGCAAAAAAAGGCGTAGATTTTTAAGCAATTGTTCCATCCCTGCGCAAATCGTCACTCCTCTTCGTATTGTCATCCCGTGCGCAGCCTGCCCCGTACCACGATACGGGGACACGGGATCCAGAGTCTGAATATCCAAACACCGCCACTGCAGAAAACTCTGGATCCCCGCCGGAGTTTACCCCGCACTGCGATACGGGGCCCGAAGTTCGGGATGACAAATAAAAGCGCCGGGGATGATAAACATTCCCATGCACCTTGCAACATTAACCATGTCACAAATCTAATATGCACCTCCACGAATCCGTATTTTTCGGGATCGTGTTTTTTCTGCTTGGCATATTTTTTGCCCCGGCAATGAACCTCTCGGGCATGTCCGCAAGCGTTGTGGTCATTGCGGGAAGCCTCGGTTGGATCGCATACAAAAAAGGGAGTGTCCGACTGGGGTGGCTGGCTACGCTTGCGCTCATGGGCATATTGGGAGGGCTGTATTGGACCGGATATAATGTGCATCAACAGGACCAAATAGCGCCGCTCATAGGCACGCAGGCGGCAATACGCGCGCATGTAATAGAGGTCCGCAAGATGGAAAACAGCCAAAGGCTTATCGTGCGGCTGGACGAGCCGCATACGGGAAGACTTTCGGTAGTAGCTCGGGCATATCCGACCGTAGCATATGGCGATGCGCTTGTGCTGACAGGAAACATACAAAGACCAAAAGAAGATAGCTGGAGGTTTTTATTGAAAGACGCATTGTTTGCAACGATGCAATTTCCCGAAGTGGATAGAGTAAAAAGAAACGACGGCAATCCGATTGTAACGCGACTATTTGCGATAAGAAGATCAGCCGTTGAAACATACAAGCGGACATTGCCTGCCGACGAAGCGGCACTGCTCGCGGGGATCACACTGGGCGAACGCGCCGAGTTCGACTGGGAGTTCAGGGAAAATATGGCAAACAGCGGCACGACGCACTTGGTTGCGCTGTCCGGGTATAACATTAGTGTGGTTGCGGAAGCGATACTGTTGGCCTGTGGGTTGCTGTTGCGCCGCACAGCGGCGTTTTACGCAACACTCGGCGCTGTAGTAGGCTTCGTGGTCATGGCCGGCGCCGAAGCATCGGTGGTGCGCGCGGCGATCATGGGGAGTATCGTGTTGTTGGCAACTCACATTGGGCGCACACATAGCATGCGCAACGCGATAGCCATAAGCGCCTGCGCTATGGTGTTGTATAACCCGAATGTGCTTCGGTACGACCTCGGGTTTCAGCTTTCATTTGTCGCACTAATAGGCATCATTTATGTGAAGCCATATCTTGATGCATACATTAAGCGAAAGAAAAGCGGCGTGCTAAATTGGCGGGAAAACTTGTCGGGTACGCTGTCGGCGCAGCTCATGGTGTTTCCCATACTCATGCAATCAATCGGTTCGTTTTCGCTGGTGTCGCTCGCATCCAATATTGTCATCCTCTCGTTTATTCCCGTTACAATGGGATTGGGATTTCTTATAGCGGCAATCGGGTTTGTTGCGGTTCCGCTAGCGACCATACCCGCGTGGGGTGTGTCGGTGCTGTTGCAATACGAGATAGGAGTAATAGAGCTGTTCGGCGCATATAAAGGATTTGCAATGCCAATGACGGGTGTATTGTTATTGTTCTATTACGCAGTCGTCGGAGGAATACTACTATATTTGCGTCATCGCAAGACGCAAATATTGGGCGATGCGTAGAAGACGCGTCTCGTGTATATTGTCATACCGGCTCCTCTCTTGTCATTCCCGAACTTCGGGCCCCGTATCGCAGTACGGGGTAAACTCCGGCGGGAATCCACTACCGGCGCTTGCCGAAGGCAATATGTAATAGAATTTGAACCATATGTACGCCTTCGCAAGGCGTACATGTTGGACGCTTCGGTATTGAATGTCATCCTGAACTTGTTTCAGGATCTCGTATTTGATCAACGAGATTCCGTATCACTTCGACAAGCTCAGTTACGGAATGACATAACTTCCCTATGAAAATCAATCTTAAAATAATCATCGTCGGCACAGTCATCCTCGATGCGCTTGCGTGGGGTAGCATTGTATTCGACGACTTTGGTAAGCGGCTCGAATTATATTTCTTTGCCGTAGGGCAAGGCGATAGCGAAATGGTGGTTATGCCGGGCGGCGTAAAATTGTTGATCGATGGCGGCCCGCCAAACGGCAAGGCCGCGCAACAATTGGGGGCTGTATTGCCTTGGCATGACCGCTATATTGATATTATTATGCTATCGCACGCGGAACTTGACCATTTTGGCGGGTTGCTTGATGTATTGAAGCACTATGAGGTTGGCGCATTTATATATAACGGCACAGGAAGTAACTCGGAAAGTTTTAAGGAGCTGGCAAGTTTAGTAAAAGAAAAGAATATTCCGGTTGTCAGCTTGAGCGAAGGGGATGGCATAAGATATATGGATAGCAAGATAGATATTTTGTCCGCGCACGGGAAAAACAAGAATGAAGGTGCGCTGGTGGCAAAGCTGACAAGCGGAGGAATCTCGGCATTGTTCACGGGCGACATAGGCAAAGACACGGAGTTGCAGCTTGTGGGGAGTAAAAACATCAAAGCGGATATCTTGAAGATCCCGCATCACGGGTCGCGATTTTCCACGACCGCGGAGTTTTTGCGGGTAGTTAGCCCCGCGATTGCCGTAATAGAGGTGGGCAAGAACTCCTACGGCCACCCGACCGCTGAAGTGCTGGACCGCATCAAACAGGCCAAAGCCCGCCTGTTCCGCACCGACACCGACGGCATGGTCCAGTTAATCATCGAAAACGGAACAATCAAACAATACAAAGAAAAATAATGTAACGATGTCTGACATCGTTACATTATCCGTCTTGCGATGACGGAATAGTATGAAGGTGATCAATCGATGAAATCCCAAATAATATCGAACATCGACCTAAAGACATCGATCATTGCCGGTACGGTAATAGCAACCGCCAATGATTCGAGTTCGGGGCTTATGATCAAAATACTGTCGCTGAATATGTTGATAGTACTCTTAAACTTGTATTTTTCCGGAAGATATTTAACCTCTCGCAAGAGTGATTGGTCTATCGGGTTACTTGAAGCCGACTCGGCAGAAAGCAGTAGTCGCGTTTTGATCTTCTGTTTTGCTCGCTGTTCTCTGTATCGTTTAAAAAAATCATGGGCCATTCCCTCCCAGGCGAGTACATTGCCGATGACATAATGTTCGCCACCCGTACGACCGGTCAATGTTTCATTATAAAATAATTCCAGCTCTTCTCTGGTTTCAATAAAACGGAGACCAAATGGCTTAAACGGGCTTTTTTCGATTGATTTTAGGTAGGGGACCATACTACTGAGCATGTCCAGTTTCTTTTCGTAGATGCGGGGCAATTTTTGCGGATCGACGGCGTGGTACACGCGTTTCCCCTTTTTGAAATAAAGGAGTACGAACCCTTTTTCTGCGAGCGATCTAAGAACGGCATAAATAGAGGCTCGTTTTGCTCCTGTTGTTTTGGCTATGGTGCTTGCGGGAGATCCGCCAAGTTTAAGGCAAGCAAGGTAAGTATCGATTTCTGCCTGGGAAAGGCCAAAATGCGTTAAAACCATTAGTTCCTTTGTGTGGTCCATATGTTTAAATAATACAACAGTTTTTAAATATATCAAAATACGGCAGTATTTATCGGGTATAATTGAGGATTAAATGTTTAAATTATGGACAGATATAAGATTTTAGTGTACTATTGCAGTATAATCAATAAATAAAAGGATGATGGACCCGATCGGTCAACATCTTAAATAACATATACATGAATAAAACAACAAAAATAATAACCGCTGCCGTTGTTGCGGTGGTGGCGTTGGTAGGGGGATATGTAATGTATCAAGGAAGCGCAGAGGCGAATGTGGTCAAGATTGGCGTGATTGGGACACTCACCGGTAATGCCGCATACTTCGGACAGCAGGAGTTGCGAGGCGTCGAGTTGGCGAGGGATGAGATCAATAAGAACGGTGGAATCAACGGTAAAAAAGTGGAGCTTATCGTTGAAGATAGCGAAGCATCCCCGGCGAAGGCGGTAAGCGCAGTTCAAAAACTGATAGAGATCGATAAGGTTAAATACATTGTGGGTGATTCATGGAATTCAACGGTCATTCCGATGCTTCCGATCATCAACGAGAACAAGGTGATTCTGATATCTCCTTTTGCAGGGCTTAATCAAATGAGCCAGGATGATTATTTTTTCAGGACGATCGCAAGTACGAAGGATATGATGGATGCATTGGCGGGGTATGCGTACGAAAAAACCAATGCGCGCACCGTTGCCATCGTACAGGCAAAAAATCCGTTCGGAGAAGAACATGCCAAGTATTTCAAGGAAGCATTTGAAAAGTTGGGTGGCACCGTTGTTGCAGTAGAGGGAGTGGAGTTGGCGCAAGATGATGTGCGAACGGAGCTGGTAAAGATAAAGGCAAAAAATCCCGATACGATTTTGAACATTCATGCGGCCGGCCCTAAAATGGGCGCAACGATGAAGCAGGCAAAAGAATTAGGGATCAATGTGAACTGGCTTGGCCAATTGGGGGCGGAAAATGCCGCACTGCAAAAGGACTACGCGGACATTGCCGACGGCATCGTATATCCGTACCCGTTCGATGTGATGTCGGGTCAAAAGGAAGCGCAGAGGTTTGTTGCGATGTATCAGGAAAAATATCATGAGATGCCTGAGCTGGTTGCAGCAAACTCCTATGACGCAATGATGGTCTTGGCGAAAACGATCGCGGTGGTGGGCGACGATACGCAGGAGGCAAAAGAATATATGGGAACCATAAAGGATTTTGCGGGTGCGGGAGGATCGTTGTCGTTCGATCAGAATGGAGATGCGAAAAAGGATATTGTGATAAAGACATTGAAGGGCGGAGTATTCGTGAAAGCGGAATAACTTCATTGCAATAGCGAGTAAAAAAGAACGGTCCGTCAGCTGACGGACCGTTCTTTTTTACAAAACAGTATTCCAAATAATATCGAACATCGATTTGAAGACATTGGGAAGAATATATTTCAAATATTAGCCGGTGTAAGACTACTTTACGCTGAACTTTTTGGCGCCTTCCCATGACAGCTCAAATATGTTTCGCTGGGCATTGGCTATCTCGGCGCTCTCAATGATCACCGCAAACTTTTCGCGCCACGAGGCGATCATCACTTTGTTGTTATAGATATTTGTTTCGATGGAAAAATCGAACATGCCCTTCGGGACAAGTATCGATGTCCGAAGCTCCTCCTTGTCGTTCACGACGATACTCCTTGTTTCTTTATCTGCCGGAACGATAACCCTGATATGGATTTTTTTCTCAGCCCGCTTTTTAAAGTAGTCGCGGAAGTATTTTTCCGAAACGGCGTTGAACATATCGCCCCCGACGGCGTATGCCACGATCTCACCCTTTGCGGTGAGGGTATCCTCGAACGCTTCTTTAAGGGCGTCGATGCCTTCGTAAAACTTAACCCGCGGTTTTTCCTTGGTGTTATAAATAGAAAGCAGCTGGGGAAGGAGCGCGGTTGCGGCATGCAGGTTTCCCTTTGCCTGTTCGACGCGGCCTTCCAGAAATGAAATGACCTTGGCTGGGTTCTCTGCCGCATACTTTTTGATCTTTGCTTTGCCCGTCAGACGGACAAGATCTTCGCTAGAGAGGGATTCGAGGATATCATAGCTGGTTGTGCGGTTTATTTTTGCCCTCCGGGCAATCTCTGTAGCGCTCGACGGGCCCAGCTCTAAAAGCGACAGATAGACGGTCGCTTCTTTGTGGCTAAACCCCAATTCGGTTAAATGCTTATAATTGATCATTTGTATTCTCAGTGTAAGCAATATGTATAATTGTGTCAATATCTTTCCACAAAAATAAGGCAATATGTGCAGTAATTAAAAGGAAAATTTATAAAACTGGCATAATATGACGATACCTATTGACAAATAAACAACAAGGTGCTACTATAGAGAAAATCACTAATACAGTACCATGTATCAACAATAATCAGGGTAGTTAATGGGTGTCTCGTATAATAATAAAATTAACCGTCGCAATAATAAATAATTAATAAAAATGGATAAAATAACAAAAATAATCGTAGGAGTCATTGTCGTGGTAGTAATCATCTGGGGAGGATATGCGCTTATGGGTAAGCCGGCTGCCGGCGGAACGATAACAATAGGATTTGTAGGCCCGTTGACCGGCGATGCTGCGGTCTATGGCGCAGAGGAGAAGAACGCAATAACACTTGCGCTCAAGGAAATAAATGAAGCAGGAGGGATCAACGGGAAGACATTGGCCGTGGTATATGAAGACGGAAAGTGCGCAGGGAAAGATGCTACAACTGCAGCGCAAAAGCTTATCAGTGTTGATAAGGTAAAAGTGATTTTGGGTGGAACATGCAGCGGAGAAACGCTTGCCATCGCCCCGATTGCAGAGCAGAACAAGGTTATCGTTATGTCCGCATTCTCAAGTAGTCCCGATATCACCGCGGCTGGAGATTATATATTCAGAAACTCTCCTTCCGATCTTGATGTTGCAAAGGGATACGCAAATTATATCGTGAATAAGAAAGGGTATAAGAATGTTGCGATACTCTCGGAAAACACCGAGTATGGGGTTGGCGTAAGGAAGGTATTTGTAGATGAGATGAATAATCTCGGCGGAACGGTGACTACCGATGAAATGTTCAAGCAGGGCGAGCGGGATTTTAGGGGAATGATCGCAAAGATCAAGGCGGCCAACCCGCAAGCGGTTTTTGTGAACCCGCAGGCAGGCGCAACCGGAGGCACGGCCATCAAGCAAATAAGAGAGGCAGGGATAACGGCGCCAATCTTTAGCACCTATACATTCGGAGGAGAAGACGGAATAAAGGCGGCGGGAACTGCTGCCAATGATGTTGTATTCTTTGATGTCGTGGGATTGTCCGGAGAAAAGGGAAAGGCCTTATTGGACAAGTATGTTCCGATATACGGGAATATCGCAGGCAACACATTCGATGTAGGCGCTCGATATGACACCGTGTTTATCATCGCAGGGGCTCTTAAGCAGTGTGGTGAAGATTCGGAATGTATGAAGGATTATCTTTATGCTATGGGCAATTATGACGGTGTGCTCGGATCATACAAGTTTGATGCGAACGGAGATGTGGTTGGCATCGAGCCGATGACCGTGAAGATCATCAAAGATGGCAAGATAGAGGAATTGAAATAAAATACTTGCTAAAAAGCGGCCCAGAGCCGCTTTTTAGTTTAAGAAAGAAATAAAGTATAATTAACCCTAATGGGTATTATTCCGCAGATAATCGCAAACAGTATCATCGCAGGAGCGATTTACGCATTGATCGCGTTGGGCTTTAACCTGATCTATCGCACGACAAAGTTTTTTAACTTGGCCCACGGTGCGCTGACAGTCGTCGGCGGATATGCCATGTTCTTCCTGTACAAGGAACTCGGATGGAATGTATACGCAAGTGCCGTATTGGCGATAGTGTTTGCGGGGTTTGTCGGATATATTTTGGATAAGGCTATATTTCGGCAGCTGCGCCTGCGCAAGGCGTCGCAAATGGTGTTTCTGGTCGCCTCACTTGGTCTCTTGACGGTCATTCAGGCGATCATCGCAATCTTGTTCACGAGCCAATTTCAGACACTTGCCAATAATTCGACAGAGAGCCGTGTTTACACTATAGCGGGGGGTATCATTACGCAGACACAGGCTATCATTCTGATTTGTGGAATTGTAGTCCTCGCATTGCTGACGCTTATGTTAAAAAAGACGATGTTTGGCCGGGCGGTCAACGCGGTGAGTGACGATGAAGAAGTCTCAAAGATGGTTGGCATTCATACGGACAAGATCATCGGATGGGTATTTTTCATAGGGTCGGCTATCGCGGGGCTATCGGGTATTTTGGTTGGATTCGACACGGGGTTGGAGCCGACCATGGGTATGCACTTGCTGCTCAAGGGCGTAATCGCGGCGATCATCGGCGGCGTCGGCACGATGCACGGGGCATTTGCCGGAGCATTCCTGCTTGGGTTCGCGGAGAACTTCGGTGTATGGCAGTTTTCGGGCGAATGGAAGGACGCGATCGCATTTATTATTTTAATAATCTTTCTCTTATTTCGCCCTCAAGGTATATTTAAAAAATAGCCATGCCATATCTTATTCACATAGCAATACTATTTTTTATTTACGCTATTCTTGGCGTCGGGTTGAATTTGATCGTCGGATATGCGGGATTGCTGTCGGTGACCCATGCCGCCTTTTATGGCATCGGCGCATACGCGACCGCGGTCGCGCTGGCCCACTACGGGCTCGGCTTTTTTGCCTCGGTCATACTGGGGATAGTAATCACGGCGATCGTGAGCTTGTTGGCGGGTATGGTGCTGAGTAAATTCAAGGATGATTACTATGCGCTTGCGTCGTTTGGATTTAATGTGATCGCATTCAGTATTTTTCTCAATTGGGAAAGTGTGACCAAGGGTCCGTTGGGTATTCCCGGGATCGACCGACCGAGTTTGTTCGGGTTCACATTCTCGGCGAATGAAACATTTCTTGCGTTAGCCGTTGTATTGTTCGGCGCTGTGTATGCGCTTGCGCACTTCATTGCAAACTCGTCATTTGGGCGGGTGCTTAAAGCGATCCGCGAGGATGAAAAGGCGCTGGAGGTGTTCGGGTACAAAGTTGCCTATTTCAAACTGGCGATATTCGTAATAGGAGCCGCCATGGCGTCGATTGCCGGGTCGTTGTTCGCTTCATATATCACCTATATCGACCCGTCATCATTTTCGCTTAACGAATCCATATTTATTCTGGCAATTGTCATCATGGGCGGGTTGGGGAGCCTCCGCGGAACGCTGGCAGGCGCATTGTTTCTTATTCTTTTGCCCGAAATACTGCGATTCGTAGGATTGCCCACGGATATAGCGGCGCAGATGCGTCAGATCATTTATGGAGCGATACTGGTGCTACTGATGCTCTATAGACCCAAAGGGTTTATTGGGGAGTACGAGGTGAAATAAGAAATAAGGAAAAAAAATAAGAAAAAAGGAAGAGGGAAAGGGAAAAGGATAGTGGATATAGTAATAAAAAACAGAATCCCTATTTGCTTATTACTTACTGCCATCTACTAACTACTAATTTATATGGACGCAATACGAACAAAAGAACTACATAAGCATTTTAGCGGTGTCGCTGCCATCGACGGTCTTTCGGTTGCATTCGAGCAAGGCAAGGTAACGGGAGTTGTGGGGCCGAACGGTTCCGGCAAAACGACCTTGGTCAATGTGCTGAGTGGCATGCTTCCGCCGACCGCAGGAGTGATGGTCATCGGCGGAGAACGGGAGATGAAAGGGTTGCGGGCATCTGACACCGCCTACCATGGAATCACGCGAACATTTCAGGAGGTGCGACTTTTCGAGCAAATGACCGTGCTGGATAACATTCTGGTTGTGTTGACTGAGCGCAGCGTGTGGGGTTCGCTGTTCGAGCGGCATAACGCGGGGCATATGAAAAAGGTGGAAACGGTATTGACGCGCGTAGGGTTATGGGAAAAGCGAAGCCAACTGGCTCACAACCTCTCCTACGGGCAAAGAAAGCTATTAGAGATAGCTCGGGTGCTGGCGATGACGCATTCCGACCATATTGGGCAGGATGCGAGTATCTTTTTGTTCGACGAGCCATTTGCGGGATTGTTTCCGGAAATGATCAAGGTCATTGTGTCGGTAATTAAAGAGTTGAAGGAAGCAGGCAAAACGGTCATTCTGATCGAACATAATATGAATTTGATTCGCGAACTGTGCGACCACCTGATCGTCATGGATAGCGGAAAATTACTCGCCGAAGGGAAGCCGGACCATGTCCTCGCGAAACGGGAAGTTATCGAGGCATATTTGGGGGAATAGGGAGTGGGTAATAGGCAAAAGGGAGTAAGCAATAAGGAATGAGGAATGCATTTGACAAGTAAATAGCAATAATTTATACTGGAAGTAAGATAAAGGCTTACTTCAGAGGTATATTATATGGATAGTTCGCTCACAAGTGTATATAAATTAAAAAAAACCATTTTAACGACGAATGACATGGCTTTAGCGTGGGGAGAAACGAATAAAAATAACTTAAAAGCAAAGATAGCATATTATGTAAAGCAAGGGTCGCTACTAAGTCTTACGAGAGGCATATTCGCAAAAGATGTGCAGTATGAGCCAAGGGAGCTCGCAACGAGCATATATACGCCGGCATATATAAGCTTCGAAACGGCCCTGCTTGAGGCGGGTATGATATTTCAGTATTACAAAACAGTATTCGTGGCGAGTAGGATGGCAAAGACGGTAACAATTGACGGGCGAACGGTTACATTTAGAAAATTAAAAGATATCGTACTCTATAACGCGACAGGTATTAGAAATAAAGATAATTATAGTATCGCAACGCCTGAGCGCGCATTTTTAGACATGATATACCTCTTTCCGGGCTACTATTTTGATAATTTAAGGCCATTGGATTGGGATAAATGTTTTGAGATGGTAGGGATATATAAAAACAAACAGCTCGAAAATCGCCTCAAAAAATATTACGACACTCATGCTCAATAACGAAAAACATCAACTGATCATGGGGCAGATATTAAAAGATATCTACGAAGACACCTCCATTGCCCCGTTACTGGGGTTTAAAGGAGGAACATGCGCTTACTTCTTCTATAACCTCCCAAGGTTTTCGGTGGATCTCGATTTTGACCTGTTGGAAACAAGCCAAGAGAATCAAGAGGTTGTTTATAAAAAGATTATTGGCATCTTAAGCAAATATGGGATAATAAAAGATCAATGGATTAAAAGATATACCGTGCTTGTAGTGCTTTCATATGGGGATGCCGATCATAATATAAAAGTGGAGATAAACACAAGAATACTCGTCGAGAATATTAGGAAGTACTACGAAATCAAGGAGTATATAGGAATTTCGATGCTCGTTGCAAAAAAAGAGTATTTATTTGCGAGCAAGCTGGCAGCGCTTACTTCTCGGACGGAAACGGCCATGCGGGATGTATACGACATTCACTTTTTCGCGAAACAGCATTGGGATATTGATGCAATGGTGATACAAAGTAGAACAGAAAAAACAGTAAAGGAGTATCTCGGTGAATGCGTGGTGTTCATAGAACAGATAAAAGATAGCCAAGTTTTACGCGGTCTTGGCGAGCTACTCTCCGAGAAAGAAAAAAGATGGGTTAAAAAAAGCCTAAAAACCGATACCATATTCATGGTAAAAAATTATATCTCTTCGCTAAAATAAATACTCAATTGCAAGAATTGAATCATGATTTCCCAATTAATAAAGATAATAAAAACCGGCGACAAGGCAGCGGTAAAAGAAGCGCAAAAGCAGGTTGCAAAAGTAGCCAATGACCGCACGCTTGATAGAAACGCACTCAAGAAAGAGCTATGGGCTTTTATCGGCGAGATGAAAACATTTGATCAAATAAAAGATATTGATCATCAGACATATTTTATCAATACAGTAAAGTGGGCGTTTATATATCTTGGGAGTGATTATTTCAAGGAATGTGAGGAGTTCGTAATTAGGCAAATTCAGAATCCATCGGGAAAGATACGGCAGGCGCTTCTCAACGCAGTTGATTGGCTCGATATGACTCTGCACATAACGAGAAGTTCATGGATGAAGAATATATCGGATGAAGAAATAGAACGCGATAGGAAGCGGTTTTGTGAATTTGCATACAAGGTGTCACAGCTCCTCGACTGGAATTATCGCAAAGAGTATTCGAGATACAAATATATTGCCAGCCTACCCCCGAGCGTGTATAAGAGTTTACAGGTATTACTAAATGACCACTTGCTCCGAGGCGAACTGCATGAGAATATATTTGAGGAATTTATACGGGAAGAAAAAGGTATGCTATCGGTAAAAGGAAGGGGTAGTAAGAAATCGCATGCTGCCGGCAGGGAAGCATATAAAAGCTACTTCCATGAGACAAATGTGCTTCCACAACAGAAGCTGTTGCGGGAAGCTATTTCGCGGCTACTAAAAGAAAGGAGCGTGTCGATGAAATTCGAAGACATAGAGCATATGATTTATGAAGAGGATGATGCGCACCATAATTTCAACGCATTACTCGACAAGACAGGATTTTTCGACGAAGAGGGTTTTCGACTACTGAACGATGCGTGGAATTATTTTCCCCATGAAAGTCTTAACGGGCTCTGTCCGATGGAAATGCTGTTAAAGGAGCACTTGGAAGAGAAGTAAGGGGCGAAGACAAGCCAGAAGAAGTGTTTGTAAGACGGGAAGTCATCGAGGCGTATTTGGGGGGAGTAGAGCGCGAAGCACGAAAATGGAATAAGGAATAAGCAAAAAAAGGAGGTAATGCGCCCCGCCAATACGGCGGGGCATTTTTTATACGATAGAAAGCAGAGATTAATCGTACATGATCAAAGAAGAAGGGCGGGCATATTTGGCCATCTCCGGATATTCCATAGCCATCTGCGTGAATTTATCCATCTGGTATATCTCGTTTATCTCCACCCGCTGAAAGATATCCTTGAATTTAGTTTTTAGCTCGCGGATGAGGTTGCGAAGGGACGCACGATCTTCTATCTCGATATCCAGAAGCAGCTCCCAACTACCCATGCCCTTTACGTAATCGATGATATTAGGATGGAGGGAGCAAAACTCATAGAGGTCATCAATGCGCTTGTGATCGAACTGCGTGATCTTGAAGCAGACGCGGTAGAGGAGAAGGCCTATTTTGGGGTAGTCGATCGTGAAGGATATTTTGGTGATGACGCCCGTATCCCTGAGTTTCGCATAGCGTTTATGTACCAACCCGACGGACACGCCTAAAATATTAGCAATTTTTGTGAATTCCATTCTGCCGTCTATAAGAAGGAGCGACATCATTTTCCGATCGATTTCGGTGAGGCGGATCTTTTTAGTGGTCCCACCAGACAGAGCACTTGTTTGCGGTTTGTTTTCCTCCCCTACTAAATACATTCTGGGGAATTTTATAAATCCGAGGCCAACAAAAATATCGGTAGAAACCACATATTGTCCGTAACGGGTAAAAAAATTCTGCAACATTTCGTTGTGGTTGAAGATGTCTTTACTGATGAATGCAAGTTGGACATCCGCATATCCGTCTGCGCGCATGATGATTGGAACATTGGGGTCTGCGTTCAGGCGCGTATACATCTCATCCTCGATCACCTTGGTAAGGCCGGCAAATTTGAACCAGTAGCCCCAGAAAAATGAATAATCGGCCTTGTCGTAGTCGATGTATGCCCAAAAGTGCTTGATAATGCCACGCCCCATCAATTGTTCGTAATGATACTTGACGACCTGAGGGGTGGAGCCAATAGAACGGGCTATTTCAGAGAAGCTGGCGCGCCCATCCATATCAAGTTGAAAAAGTATTTTTTTGTCAAGTTCTGTTACATTCATTTTTAAATTTTATAATTATAGTATCAATGTAGGACATAATTTAAAAAAATACAAGAAATCTATTGTTATTATGTCATATAATGGCATAATAGTCGAGTAATAAGATAAAAGTAAGGATTTATCTTAATTGCGTTACCTTACGCCAGGCTAAAATTATTAATTAAGAGGAAATAATTATAAACATGACAAAAAATACAAAATTGGTTTTCGGTATTGTTGCCGTGATAGCGGTGATATTGGGAGGATATATATTGGCAAATAAAAAGGATATATCGGTAGAAACTGGACCGATCAAGATCGGAGTTTCAACATTTATGAGCGGTGATCTCGCGGCACTTGGTGAAAATATTGCAAACACTGCTCAATTAGCAGCAGATGAGATTAACGCAAAGGGAGGCATCAATGGACGACAGATTCAATTGGTCGTCGAGGACGCAAAATGCGACAGCAAGACTGGATTGTCGGCCGTATCGAAGCTCGTAAATACTGACAAGGTAAAGTATATCATTGGAGGTATGTGTAGTAATGGCACGATTGCGGCAGCGCCGATCGCCAATCAGAACAAGGTAGTTCTGATGACGCCGGTCACCGGCGGAAGAAATGTAGATGAAGCGGGTGAGTATATCTTTAGAACAGCCAACTCAGATCTTTTGGCAGGGCGCAACATTGCAGAAGCAATGGCAAAGAAAGGATATAAGAAGGTGGGTGTGATTGCTGAAACGACCGAATACACAATAGACATTAAAAAGAGTTTTGAGCAGAAAGCGCAGGAGCTGGGCATGACCGTGGTCATTGCAGAAGAATTCCAGCCAAACACAACAGACTTCAGGACAATCGCGAGCAAGATTAAGGCGGAGAATCTGGATGCGATACTGGTGGCGTCACAGACGGGTATCAGTGGAGGAAACTTAATCAAACAGATGAATACTATCGGTGTAAAGGCCCCGGTATTCTCCGATTTCCTACTGGTTTTGAACGCCGATGTAAAAAAGATACTCGGATCGTTCGAGGGGATCCATTTCGCAGATCCGTCATACAACGCAAACAATGCAGGGCTTAGGGATTTCTTCGCCGCATATAAGACAAAGTACGGCAAAGATCCAGTGGTGCCATTCCACAGTGCGGCTACCTATGACGATATGCAGCTGCTCGCAACGGCAATCGCAACAGTTGGAGACGACAGCGCAAAGGTGCGTGATTGGCTGACGACGAATGTGAAGAATTACAACGGATTTATGGGAACATATTCTCTTGATCAGAGTGGTAATTCAGACATTGGGTTTACAGTGAAGGTCATAAAGAATGGACAGACCATCGGTATGTAATAAGTAATAACTAAAAAAATCCGCTTCGGCGGATTTTTTGGCTGGCTTATTTTAGTAAGTTCCACATTGTTTCAAATATGGCCCTAAGGCCTTCGGATACCTTTGTGCTCTCTATGATCAACCCGAGGTCTTCTTTATAGGAAATGATCCCGAGCTTATTTCCGCCATAGATCTTGATCTCGATGTCGAATAGTTTAAAGGCTGCATCGGAGGAGAATCGCGTCGTTGTGATGGCATTTTCTTGGAGATACTTGGCAAAGACCCTATTCTCCGGAGTATCGGGGATAATGGCGCGCGACCATATCTTCCGCTTTACTCGTTCCGGCAAATAATGTCCCTGAAAATAATCTTCACCCAGGTTTATGTATGGGTAGGGGAATAGGGTGAGTATTTCCTGGTCCGGATATCTTAGGGTGTCTTCAAATACTTCCCGTAAACCCGCAATGCCGTCAAAATATTTTATCTTGGGCTTTTTATCCAATAGATTCATCATGGACAGCAATTCGGGCATTGCCTCTTCTATGGCGCGTTTTTTTGCATCCAGCGCCTCGGGGATCTTTTTTGGGCTTTCTGCATAAAAAACGGTCCGTTTTTTAAGGCGACCCTGGCTTGCAAGGCCCATTTTCTTCAGAATATCGAGCATTTCATAGACAGTCGATCGTTTAATGCCCGATTTCTTTGTTATCTGAGCGATATTTGCCTCCCCCAACTCTAATAGGGCAAGGTAGATTTGAGCCTCTTTTTTTGTTAGACCGGCGTCTTGGAGTTGTTGTATGACCATAAGTATATATAAATAACGATAATTCCGTCACTATTTTAATAGTAGCAAAACAGCAAAAAAAGTCAATATTAAAGGCATATTAAAGGAGAGTGGGGGGTTGGATAAGAAAAATTAGAAATACATTTGTTGACTGTTTGACAATATAACCGCATAATGTTGTTATCATGATTAACAAGTGAACGCGCGTGAGAAAAATAATAAAATAATAAAAATTACATGAATGACAAAAAAAATAGCATTATCGGAATTGCAGTGGTCATAGCGGTAATAGCTGCCGGATATCTGTTTAAATGGGGTAACGGCGCACAGGTGGAAGGGGCGTATATGCTCGGCTATATCGGCCCACTAACGGGAGATGTGGCGATATTGGGAGAAGAAGCTTCCAAATCGATACAACTCGCGGTTGATGAAGCAAACGCAAGCGGAGGCATAAACGGCCGACAAATAAAGCTCGTAGTGGAGGATGATCAATACGATACGGCAAAAGCGATCAGTGCATATGAAAAGATGGTAACCATCGATGGTGTCGATACGATCATCATGTCCACCTATGGCGGCGTCATGGCCTTGGCCGAACGGGCGCAGCGAGACAATGTATTGATAGTAGACTCGTTGGATTGTGATCAGGCACTCGCCAATCTTCCGGAAAATATATTTTGCATCGCCAAGGAAACAAATGACTTAGCCGATGTAATCGCTGATTATGCAAAGGAACAGGGTTATAAGAATATCGGAATCTTGCATTCCACCGTCGATAACTTCATGCAGTCTGTTTCCGATGAATTCGTAGTTAGAATAGGAAATGCGGCTTCAGTGCAGGTAGAGAGCTATAAGCCGGGAACGACCGACTTCAAAACATCGCTACTGAAGTTCAAGGATAAGGATGCGATCGTATTCCTTGGCTATGACGAAATCGGAATCGCGATCAAGGAGGCAAAGAACTTGAACATAGGAAAGAATTATCTCACGATTCCTACCGTTGCCACGACCCCGTCCATTCAGGCGGCTGCGGGCAAGGCGATTGATGGAATCCACTTCTCGTTCTATGCTCCAATCGAAGGGAACCAGGTTGCTGTAAAGTTTCACAATGACTTTAAGGCGAAGTATGGCAGGACCCCCTTTGTGTTCGTCGCCAGCGACCAGGCATACGACTCGGCCAAGGTATTGATCACCGAGGTGCTGCCGAAAGTGACCGCAAGCACGAAAAAGGGACAGTTGAATCAGAAGATAACCGCAATGAAGAATGTCGAAAACTTCAAAGGCGTGACGGGAAACCTCACAATGAAAGAAGATGGACGAGTGAGCGGGATCCTTGTGCGATTGTTTAGACTGGAAAATATGATGCCGGTATTTGTAGGAAAATAACCGCACTATGTTCAAACCATAAAAAACGGCCCTTCGTAGAGGGCTGTTTTTTGTTACCCCTACTCACGCAAGGGAGAGCCGAAGCCATTTTATAAAGGTTAACAAAATCCAATCAGTTTATAAAGAGAATGGAATTTGGTAAGATTGAGAAAGAATAAAGGCGAAGAGTCGATTTATTTTATGAGTATAAAAATTACAAAAGAACTTGTCGAAGTATTTGCGCATTAGACTAAGTCAAAAATACATATACATGCTTCAGATATAAGAAGTTTTCCTCGGGAAAGGCAAATTTGGTGGGCAAGTTTAGGGCAAAATATCGGAGTAGAAATAAACGAAAATGAAGGAAGGTAAATATTATTTCCCATTTACTAATACCCAAGGAGAACAGAATGTAATAATTCTGTCACAACTGCGAGCGATCAGTAATAAGCGATTTATTAGGAAAATAGGTAAATTGAATACTACCGATTATGGGGGTATAAAAGTGAAGCTAAAGGAGCTCGTATAAAACGAAACCCCTTCTCTCGAAGGGGTTTCTCGGAACTCCATTGCTGGAGCATAATGTACTATTAGTATAGATGATTACCAGTTTTTGTCAATAGATATGCAAAACGAACCCCTACTGCAACTAAAGAATGTGTCCGTTCATTATGGCGGCGTGCATGCCCTTGATGGCGTTGATATCGACATTCATGAGGGTGAGCTTGTTGCGCTCATGGGCCCAAACGGCGCGGGGAAATCGACGGTACTGAAGGCCATCTTTGGCATCACGCCATTGCACGCGGGCCATATTATATGGAGAGGCGAGAAGGTTATTCCGGTTCCACACAAGATGGCGCGCAAGGGAGTCGCATTTGTGCCGCAAGGCCGTCGCGTGTTTCAAAGCCTGACAGTCGAGGAAAATCTCGACATTGGCGGGATAATTGTAAAGGATAAAGACGAGCGACATGCGCGCAAGCACGATGTAATGGAACTGTTCCCTGTATTGAAACGCAAGCGGAATATGAAATCGGGGATGCTTTCCGGAGGGGAGCAGCAGATGGTGGCGCTCGCGCGTGGATTGATGATCGACCCCAAGGTGTTATTGCTCGATGAGCCATCACTCGGGCTTGCGCCAAAGATCGTAAAAGAAGTATTTGAAAAGATCCGCGAGATCAACGAAGTTAAACACACGGCAATCATAGTGGTGGAGCATAACATACGATCGATCTTGGATATCGCCCAAACGGCGTATGTTTTGGACAAAGGAAAGATTGCTGTTGGTGGCGATGCGGATGTAATAGCAAAAAGCGATATTTTAGGAAAGGTATTTTTAGGGAAGTAGCCATAAAAGAGGGGGCGGGTAGAGGATAGCGCTTGGTAATGAGCTGTGCATACGGGCGCTATTTTGAGTGAAAGATCGATAAAATTACGCATGGGAACATTATGACGCCGAAAGGGTCATTTTTTATTTTTACTAAAGTTAGTCAATTTATATAGTATTTATGCTATATAAATGAGGTTATACATAAAGCGAAAAAAAGAATTTGGCAAAATTATTGACTGGTTGACATAAAAAAGTTATTGTGGGGGCGTAAGGATGAAGGAAAGGAAAGCATCCTTGCAAAGCACCTTGGAAAAATAACAGCCACCCGAGGCCGACAGATAAAATATCGGGGAAAAGGAGGTTGACCCCTTATTCGCTGGCCACGACCCAACATGGCCACGAGAGGGGAGAGGAATCGGGATTTTGCCCAAGATTTTGAGCAAAGTTCCCGTCGGGCAATGGTAACGCAACCGACGCTAAAGGTGGAATAAAACCACACTATCTAAAAAATTGACGGCGTTACTACCCTTTCCGGCGGTGCATGATGTGCCAGTGGAAAGGTGGGCAAGCGGTGATATCATCACTTGCCCCTTCTATCGGATTCCGGTTCGTAAGAACGGGGACCCGTAGAGGTTTTACATGGTTTTGAAGGAATCGGTCCGAAAGGGCAAACAAACAAGGAGAGGCTATGCCACCCATGTAAAAGAGTTTTTGGTGAAGTTTTTCTCAAAAACTTCACCGTCGGGCTTGCGCGCGCATAACCGACGGTAATCGTGGAAGAAAACCACAACCACAGTAAAAAATTGATGAAGCGTGGCGCCCTCGACGGAGGGTCGGGCAAGTGAAATCTAGTTGGAGAATTCACTTGCCCTCCTTATCGAGTTTCGGTTCACAGAACGGGAATTCGAAGGGAGTGGTACTTTTAAAAATTAGCGCGATCGTGCGCAGCCCGTATTACGGGATATTTAATGGAGGCGAAGGAAGAATGGACGGCTTAAAAAGGAAAAAGGTGTATATAAACACCGAGGACGGTCCGATAAAAAATACTCTCGGCGTGCTGATTGCCTGCGCGCTGGGCAGGGTTGTTGAGGATATGGCTTCTGCAGACGAGGTGCTTTGCACCAATGTCAACGAAGCGCTCGACCTCCTGCTGGCCGGGAAAAGGGTAATATTGTTCGCCATCGGAGTAGGTGAGGGGAATAATATTGAAAAGAGCGCGGAAGCGCTTGGCAAGAACGAGCGTTTCAAGGAGCTGCTTTCAGTATTCACTATCTCCTTCATCGGGAAAGATGGAGAAGAGATGAAGAGATTTACGAATCACATCGCCGGCAAAGGGCTGGCGTAAACCAACTCAGGAGAAAGACCATGAAGATCCTCGTTATCGATGACAACCCGTCTCACCGGAAGGCAGCCTACCAGACGCTCGGCCACGAGCATGAGCTTACCGTGGTGGGAAGCCACGACGAAGCGGTAGAGCTCGTGCGGGAAAAGCCGTGTGACAGGGAAAAACTTCTGCGACTCAAGGCAGAGGCAGAAGCGGCAGGCTATGGCTGGTGCGGCGAAGTGTGGGCGAAGGCCATGGAAGAGTGTAAGCTTCCCTACTGGGATGCGGTGCTCTCTGATTTGCTGATGCCCGCGGGTAGGAAAACCCAAGGGGGCAATGGCCTGCAGTATGTCGGCACAGAAATGCCGATCGGCTGGGCGCTCGCCATTGATGCGGCACTGGAAGGCGCGAAGTTCGTGGCGGTTGTTACCGACATGGATCACCACAGTCATCCGGCGAGCGCCATGCTCGACCGCATGGACCGTGGAGTGTTCCCGGTTGCAGGCGCCAAGGCGCTGTTTACCAATCATGTAAAAAGGGTTGGCATAACGGGCACCGAAGGGCCTTGCCGGGAATGTGGCGGCACGGGCAAGTGTCGGCGTGCTAACGACAGCACATACGATTGCTACACCTGCCACGCTACCGGTGTGGACTACGCCGAGAAGGGAAAAGACTGGAAAGATATCCTGAATCGCCTCACCAGTGGCGAACAGGAAGAATAACGGTCTAGGTCTGCACTCTTGGAAAGTATGCCCCGGGTAAACGCAACCGCGCCGGGGGAAGGCAATGGAGATCGTCGGAGTTGTGTAATAAAGGTCCTAAAAGGACGCAATAAAAGCGACAGATGATCAGAGGAGCCACCAAGAAAGGTAGAGTAGTACGAGGCGGAAAACCTAAAAAGTTTTCCGCCTTTTTTTATTCTTATCAACTTTAAATTACGAAACTCGGCATGTCATCCCGAGTGGAGTGAAACGGAGCCGAGGGATCTGTAGTAAAAGCACTGCGGATTCCTCGACTACGGTTTACCCTGATCCGCCAGCTGGCGGACGAATGGGCTCGGAATGACAATAGTCAGGTTTACGGCAAGACAAGGGGGGTTTTGTAATTCAGAGGGGTCAAAGCTTTTCCCAAAAGAACTCAAACATGCTTTTGAGCGTGTTGTGGATCTTGTCGCTTTCGATGATAAGACCAAGCTCTTCTTTGAAGGAAACGATTCCTACCTTGTTGTCGCCATAGATGCTGATGCCAACATCCAAGGGAAACGGCTTCGAAGGAAGCAGCTTTGTTTTGCGCAGACTGCTTGCGTCTTTCGCCTGATAGGCGCGTGTTGCAGGGTCATCAGATGCGATCTCGCGGGTCCAGATTTTTTTCTTGATCCGTGTGGGGTGATAACGGGATTCAAGAAAATCAACATCAAAATCATAAAACGCTTCTTCGGCGACCCACGAAAGCATTTCCCGGTCCGGATAGCCGAGTGTGTCCATATAGACTTCTTTCAGTCCCTGCGCTCCTTCGAAATAGCGGATCTTTGGTTTGCGGTCCAAGAGGTTATCGAACGAAAGAAGCTCGGGCATGATCTTCTTTAGTGCCTCCTGCTTTTCCTCCAGATCGGCCATCAATGATGAAGGGTTTTCGGCATAATAATAGAAGCGTTTATCTTTTTTAACCGTACTGATAAGGCCCTTTTCTTTAAGGGAGGCAAGAATATCGTAGGCGGTGGTGCGCTTGATGCCCGCCTTTTTGGCGATACGCTGAATATTGGCTTCCCCCAATTCAAGGGAAGCGAGATAGACCTTTGCCTCCTTTTCATTGAGCCCGATCTTTTGCAGGTTTTTTGTAAGCATGGCAGCGATACAATACCAAGTCTAATTAAACAGTTCCGAATCTTGTCATTCCCGCGAAGGCGGGAATCCATATAATACTGGATCCCCGCCTTCGCGGGGATGACACAAAGGGAATGTATTAATTAGAGATGATATAAATGTAATTATATGAATATGTCGACGAAAGGACCGTTTTTTATATACTACCAAAAGCAAGGATTTTGTCAATGTTTATGCGGAAAAATAAGAAAGGAAAGAAAAGTAAACTAAGAGTTTGACGGAATAGTTGACACATTTTGTGAATACTGGTATTGTAAGGGTGTAAGGATGGAAGTGTAAAAAACAACCAACCTAACATTTGATCTTTCCAAAAACATTGCCCGGTAAACGGGCGAGGAGGCAGTATGAAAGGATCTCAAAAGTTCTTGAGTTTGTTTTCTGACAGGCCCTATCGCCAGAAGTCTATAAAGATGGCGGAGGAGGTTCGTAAGCTAAACCTCCTGCCGGGGGAGAAAATCGAGGTAGAGAGGGACCCGGAAGAGCCGGGGAGGCTACGGTGCAGAACATGCACCGGCAAGTTTAGAAAGCTCACGGAGGAAGGGCGTGTCGTGTTCGACACAGGGGAGTGCCTCTGCGGAGAAAGAAGAGTAGAGCTGTGCTATGTCTCAAGGGTAAGAAGGATCTGACCCTTGTGATAGTGGTTGCACCGTCGGGCTTGAGAACGCATAACCGACGCTAAAGGTGGAAGAAAACCACACTGTTTAAAAAATTGACGAAGCGTGTGGGCAAGTGATAGTTTTATCGCTTGCCCCTTCTCATCGAGTTTCGGTTCACAGAACGGGAATTCGAAGGAAGTGCACATTTAAAAAAACATTGCCCGGCAACCGGGCGAGGAGGCAGTATGAAAATTATATATCAGTGGGCCGCTACCATGGCGGTTTGTATGGGGATATCAATACTCGGGTTCGGGCATTGGATCCCAGCTGTAATCCTGGTGGGGGTTGTGGCGATAGTAACATGTCCGCTAATCGTTGATTACAACGGGTAGCGGTACTCGTCGGGCTTGAGCACGCATAACCGACGCTAAAGGTGGAATAAAACCACACTATCTAAAAAATTGACGAAGCGTAGTAACCGCACTCATCGAAAGGTGAGTGCGATTTTTTTTGTTGCGAAGGAGGTGCAAAAATGCTAATGTTGTACCACTATGCGGACACTTATTAGAGAAATGATCGCCAAAGAGGGCGAGTCTGTCGTGCTTGAAGGGTGGGTGCGAAACCGTCGCGACCACGGGAAGCTAATTTTTATCGACCTGAAAGATAGAAGTGGTCTGGTGCAGGTTGTTTTTTTGCCGAAACCGCAGGAAGTGCACGAGGCGGCAAGTGAATTGCGCGCCGAATGGGTGGTGCGTTTGACGGGCAAGGTGAACAAGAGGCCCGACAACATGGTAAACGCCGATCAGGAATTCGGGGCATATGAAATACTTGCCGAAGGATTGGAAATATTGAACAAAGCGGAAGAGCTGCCGATCCCGATCGATACCGATGGCCGGGAGATCAGCGAAGAGGCCCGCATGAAATATCGCCCGCTCGATCTGCGGCGCGAGCGCATGGAAAAAAACTTGAAGATGCGCGCAAAGGTGGTGAACTTTTTCAGAAATTATTTGTCCGAGCTCGACTTTATCGAAGTGGAAACCCCGGCGCTCGGCAAGGCCACACCGGAGGGCTCCCGCGATTACTTGGTGCCGTCGCGCATCTATCCGGGTAAGTGTTATGCATTGCCGCAATCGCCCCAGCAATATAAGCAGTTGCTGATGGTGGCCGGGTTGGAACGATACTTTCAAATAGCCCGCTGTTTCCGCGATGAAGACACCCGTGGTGACCGCCAGCCGGAGTTCACTCAGCTCGATATGGAAATGAGCTTTGCCAAAAGCGGGGAAGTAATGGACATCATCGAAGACATGCTCATCAAGCTTGTTGAAACGCACTATCCGAACAAGCGCATCCAGCAAAAACCGTTCCCGCGAATCACCTACAAGGAATCGATGGAAAAGTACGGCAACGACAGGCCCGACATTCGTGAAGACAAGAACGATCCGGACCTGCTCGCATTCTGTTGGGTCATCGATTTCCCGTTTTTTGAAAAGGACGAAGAGACGGGCGGGTGGACCTTTACGCACAATCCGTTTTCCGCTCCGCAACCTGAGCACATGGATTCGCTGATGAACAAGGAAAGCATCGCCGAGATATTGGCCGATCAATACGACATTGTATTGAACGGATACGAGATCGGTGGAGGAAGTATCCGCAACCATCGCCCTGAAGCGTTACATAAGGTGTTGGAGATCATGGGCTATTCAGACGAAAAGATCCAAGCCGATTATGGGCACATGCTTGATGCGTTCAAGCTGGGCACTCCGCCCCATGGCGGCATCGCCCCGGGCATCGACCGCATCGTCATGATCCTGCAGAACGAACCGAACATTCGCGAAGTCATCGCATTCCCGAAGACCGGCGATGGCCGCGACCTGATGGTCGACGCCCCATCGGAGTTCACGGAAAAGCAGTTGAAGGAATTGCAAATTAAGGTAGATAAGAAAAAATAAGGAGTGATCGCCAATAATGCAAATCGTAGGCAAATAATGCTAATAGAAATGTAGAATTGGATGATTCGCATTATTAAATTTTAAATTCGCATTATTCGCGAATACTCATGAACATGAAAAAAGAACGAACATTGGTTGTGGTAAAACCGGACGGAGTGCAACGCTCGCTCATTGGCGAGATCATAAAGCGTTTTGAACGATCGGGGCTCAAGTTGGCGGGTATGAAAATGATGGTTGCCGATCCTGCTTTCATCGAAAAGCATTACACGATAGATCCGGAATGGCGCCGCATCACGGGCGAAAAGACCATTAAGGGCTATCGGGATAAGGGGCAAACGCCTCCGTCTGAAGATCCGCATGAGATCACGGGAATTATTCTCGGACATTTAAAAACATTCATGACCTCGGGTCCGGTGGTTGCGATGGTGTGGGAAGGTGTGCACGCGGTAAAAATCGTGCGCAAGCTGACCGGTTCGACCGAGCCGCTTTCCTCGGATGTGGGAACGATCCGTGGAGATTATGTCATTGATTCATATCAGTTGGCCGACATAGATAAGCGCGCGATTCGCAACCTGCTTCACGCATCGGGAACCGTGGATGATGCGCACAAGGAAATAGAGCTCTGGTTCAAAAAGGAAGAATTGATTGATTACAAGCTGGTGCAAGACAAGGTTTTGTACGATGTGAATTTGGATGGAATATTGGAATGATTTTGCAAAAACGCCCCTCGGGGCGTTTTTGGTATGCGTCCACATTGTCATCCCGGACTTACCTTGCGCTGAGCTTGTCGAAGTGATCCGGGATCCAGTTCAACCCAATGCGGAATGTATACCATAATGTGCGTTTCGCACGAGAATGGCAGTGGATTCCGGCTCGTGGGCCGGAATGACAGAAGTTGGGGTGTTTCTTTTTACGGGGAACTGCTATACTGAATATAGAATATCGGCAATGATTCTCGAGTTATCAATGTTGATTTGGGAGAGTAATAGTATCGAGGTCTTAGGGCTTCGGTTGAACTCACCCACCTGACTTACAGTCGGGATATCACGAAGCCGATATTCACTTGCAAGGCCCCGCGAGGGGCTTTACAAGTGGAAAAATCTAAGGTAATATACGAAAACTATGAGACAGTGTGAAATTTGCGGAAAAGGTTCCATGATGCACGGCGCGCGCAAAAAGCTCCGCGGCAACTACAACCCGACCGTCCGAACAAGACGATATCCGAATCTTCAGAAGCTGACCGTTATGGAAGGTCTGCGTGTTAACGCATGCACCCAGTGCATCCGCACCGTAAAGAAGAAAGAAGCTGAAGCAACGGCAAAGTAAAAAAATCCGCCCTATGGCGGATTTTTTATTGCATTGTCATCCCGAGTGAATCCGCCAGCTGGCGGAGGAGCCGAGGGATCTGAAGGCAGATTCCTCGTCCGTCAGTTGACGGATCGGAATGACAAAACTTTTATTGAAAAAAGAACCGAAGTTCGGTATGGTGGATGAGTAATAAAACAGGCTGTCGTATAGTGGTAGTATTCAAGGCTGGGGGTCTTGCGGTCCGGGTTCGATTCCCGGCAGCCTGACAAAATAGCAATAATTAAATTGCCGCGAGCGGCGAGATGATGAAGTGGATTCCTCCGCCAGCTGGCGGACGGGAATGACAGTCAATTGAAAAAAGGTCAAGCACAAAGTACAATGGAGCCATGGAGCGGAACTTGGATATAACCTGGAACTCGTTGTGGCGTATCGTGATTATGGTCACGGCGGCCAGTATGGTGTATTTCATGCGGGAAGTGTTTGCCGTATTGTTTTTGGCTATCGTCATTTCGTCCGCGCTGGATGCTCCACTTAATTGGCTTGAAAAGCAAAAGATCCCGCGCATCATGGGGATTCTGTTCATGATGGCTTCCGCATTTTCGATTGTCGCACTGCTAATCTACACGGTCGTGCCAATCGTGCTTATTGAAATGAAGGACCTTGCGGACAATGTCGGCATGCTTGAAGCGGCACTTGGCAGTTTGGTCGGCATACCGAATATCGGCGGAGGCTTGAGCGGGCTGGGTGATTCATTGACCGCGGGTGGATTTTCCATCGGCAAGTTCATACCGCAGTTGTTCGAGAATATGGTCATGTTCGTCACGGTTGTGGTTATATCTATTTATCTCGCATGGTATCGCGACGGCATTGAAGGGTTTTTGCGTGCCGTGTTGCCGATCGAATATGAAGGGTATGCAATTGGGGTCATGCATCGTGCGCGAAAGAAAATAGGCAAGTGGCTCGAGGGGCAGATATTTTTAAGTTTGATCGTAGCGATCACATCGTTCATCGGATTAAAACTGCTTGGCGTAAACTACGCGTTGGTGCTCGCACTTTTGGCGGGCGCGTTGGAGATCATTCCATTCGTTGGGCCTATTGTGGCTGGCGCAGTGGCGTTTCTGATCGCAATCTCCCAATCCATGACGCTGGGCATAGCAACGCTGATACTGTTTTTTGTCATTCATCAACTTGAAGCGCATATCGTGCTTCCGCTGGTGATGCGCAAAACAACGGGCATCCACCCGGTCATCGTGGCACTGTCCATTGTGGCGGGGTATCAACTGTATGGGCTTATCGGCGTGATCCTCGCCATTCCATTTGTGGTGGTCGTGCAGGAACTGGTAGATGATTTTGCCGCACGCAAACACCGACAAGCGACGCTGTAACAAGAGGTGGGAGATGAGAGGTAAGAGGTACGAGAAATAAAAAAATACTTACTTTTTGTCATTCCTGTGCCTTTAGTCCGCTTGCTGGCGGAAGGAATCTGCGGTGGTATAGATCCCTGCTTTCGCAGGGATGACAAGCGGCTGAGACGGGGATGACAAGAACAAATTATAAACAGATGAAACTTATCGATTCGCACACGCATGTGCAACTAAAACAATTCAATCCCGATCGGGACGAGGTCGTCAAACGAGCGCTTGAAAAAGAGATATGGATGGTCAATGTGGGAACGACCCGCAAGGATTCCCAAGCTGCGGTTGACTTGTGTAATGCCTATCCGGAGGGCGTTTTTGCGACTATCGGCCAGCACCCCGATGAGCGGGAGGTGTTTGATTACGATTGGTATGTAAAAACAGGCAAGCATGCAAAGGTGGTAGCCATCGGCGAGTGCGGGTTGGATTATTTTCGCGTGGAACCGCATTTGTTCAACGAAGAGCGCGAGCGACAAATAGAACTGTTCGAACAGCACATCGCATTGGCAATAGAGCTGGAAAAGCCGCTCATGGTGCATTGCCGCGATGCATTTTCGGATGTAAAAAGCGTCATAAAAAAACAGATAGCCGACATGCCGGCAGAAGTGCCGGGCATCCTGCATTTCTTTACCGGAACAAAGGAAGACGCAAAAACATTTTTGGATTTTGGTTTCTCGTTCACCTTCGGCGGGCTGATCACATTTAATCGGGAATTCGACGAGATACTGCGGTACATTCCGAAGGAGCGCATATTGATCGAAACAGATGCACCGTTCGTGGCACCTGAGCCATATCGGGGAAAGCGCAATGAGCCTTCCTATGTAATAGAAGTCGCCCGGGCGCTCGCGGGAGTACGAAAGGCGCCATTTGAAGAAGTGTGCAAGCAGACGGTACAAAATGCAAAGAGTGCGTTTGGAATTTAAGGAGCTTGTCATTCCGAGCGAAACGGTACTCCGCGTAGCCGAGGAATCTGTAGCAGATCCCTCGGCTCCTCCGTCGGCTGACGGATTCGCTCGGGATGACAAATCATTATTTGTTATATGGAAATGAATCTACTCCAAGCAATCATATTCGGAATCGTCGAAGGAATTACGGAATTTTTGCCGATCTCTTCGACGGGGCATTTAATACTGACGGCGAAACTGCTCCAGCTTGAACAGACAACCTTCCTGAAGTCATTCGAGATAGCCATTCAGTTCGGCGCCATTTTGTCGGTGGTGGTGTTGTATTGGAAGTCGCTGTTCGTAAAGCGGGAAGTAATGAAGCGCATCGCCGTGGCGTTCATTCCGACCGGCATACTCGGATTGCTGTTGCACGGGTTCGTAAAACAATACTTGTTGAGTAGTAATATGACAGTGGTGCTGTCGTTGTTAGTCGGCGGTATATTGTTGATCGCATTCGAGTTTGCGCATAATGAAAAAGAAGATGCGGTGGAAGATGTGGCACACCTGTCGTACTGGCGCGCGGCATTGATCGGCGTAGCACAATCGGTCGCCATGGTCCCGGGCGTGTCGCGCTCGGCGGCGACCATTGTGGGTGGCATGTTGGCGGGCTTGAAGCGCAAGACTATCGTGGAGTTTTCGTTCCTGCTTGCCGTGCCGACCATGCTGGCGGCCACGGTGCTCGACCTGTCTAAAAGCTACAAAGATTTTTCAGCCGACCAGTTTGATGTACTGGCGGTTGGTTTCATTGTTTCGTTTTTCGTGGCGTTGGTAAGCATCAAATGGCTGCTTCGCTATGTGCAACGGAATACATTCGTTTCGTTCGGCGTGTACCGCATCGCCGTAGCGGTGTTGTTCTTGCTGTTCGTGCTGTGACTTGACGAGGGAGTAGCGGGGATATACGCTAAGTGAAGATATTTTAAATGGCGGTCAAGGAGGATATATCCATGAGGTTATTGAGATGTGTAGGTTTGATACGCGTAGCGCAAATCAAAGAGTGCTTGGTCGGCGATGAGTTTGTGATGGGAAAGAATGGGATAGCATACATTGACCCATCATTCCGGGACATCACCAAAAATGAAAGAGTATGCGCTCAAAGTGGCACGCGGCTTAGCCGTACTGTGTTGCGGCGAGCTGTGCCGAGTCGCGATATCATCGCCGAGATAGGCTGCGGTGAAAAGGCGCAAACGAGCTACGGGGATCTGCTTGGTGCGTTGCGTAGCGGCAAGCTAAGCAAGCAGACTCGACAAGTATTTTTTATCGCGGAGTACGCCATTCGCATTGAGTGGATTCTTAATGGGTGGAGCATACACGCATTTTCGAAAGATGCGCCGGGCGAGTGGTCCATCGGTAGGCAATTTATCTTTCGCGGCCCACTATGTGGATAATGGGAAAGTAAAACCTGTTTTGATTTGCGGATATGGTCCGCAATGATAAATAGGTCTTTTTTATCGGATGTTGCATCCTTATGTAAATCATATAGAATGAAACTATGACGCATATTACCGAGGAGACAGTTGAATATCTGGCAAAACTGTCCCGTATGGACCTTGAGGGGGGCGAGAAAAAGAAAATCGCAGGAGATCTGGAAGAAATCCTGACCCACTTTGAGGAATTGAACGAAGTGGATACCACGAATGTGGAGCCGATGACCGGAGGAACCGCCCAGCGGAATGTGTTTCGTGAAGACGACGCGGATACGCGAAGCGAGATGAATGGGTCATCGAAAGATATTATTGATGCGTTTCCGGAACATGCACGCGGGTATTTGAAAGTTCCTGCGGTTTTTGGGGAGCAAGAGTAAGGTATGTCATTCCGAGTGGAGCGGTACTCTGCGGAGCCGAGGAATCTGTAGCAGATCCCTCGACTCCGTTCCACTTCGCCCGGGATGACAATACATAGATCCCTGCTTTCGCAGGAATGACACATAACGGAGGCCGGAATAACAAAATCCATGCTTTTTCTAAAAGATTTAACAATTAAAAAGATCCAGGAAGGATTGAAGAACAAGGAGTTTACCGCCTTTGCATTGACGAAGGAGTTTTTTGATTATATCGAAACGCGTGATGCGGAAGTGCAGGCGTATTTGAGTTTGGATAAAGATGGTGCGTTGGCCGCAGCCACAGCCGTCGATGTTGCTATCGCAAAAGGCGAAGACATCGGGCCGTTGGCAGGTGTGCCAATGGCAATCAAGGACAACTTACTGGTGAAAGGTCTGCCCGCGACCGCCGCATCGAAAATGTTGGAAAAGTATACCGCCGCATATGATGCGACCGTAATCAAGAAGCTCAAGGAAGCGGGTGCGATATTTTTGGGCAAAACGAACATGGATGAATTCGCCATGGGTTCGTCTACGGAAAACTCGGCATTTAAGGTGACAAAGAATCCGCACGACCTCGAGCGCGTGCCGGGAGGTTCGTCGGGAGGTTCCGCCGCGGCGGTCGCGGCGCACATGGCCGTGGCGGCGCTCGGTACCGACACAGGCGGTTCCATTCGCCAGCCGGCAAGTTTGTGCGGCGTGGTCGGGTTGAAGCCGACCTATGGTGCGGTATCGCGTTCGGGTGCCATAGCTATGGCGTCGAGTCTTGATCAGATTGGTCCGTTGACAAAAACGGTCGAAGACGCGGCGATATTGTTTAACGCAATCAAAGGAAAAGATCCGCTCGATGCGACAAGCGTCGATGCTGAGTATAGCGACGAGCTGCTACATCCGCGATTAGAGAATATAAAAAAGTTGCGCGTAGGTCTGCCCAAGGAATATTTTATAGAAGGTATCGACGAGCGCACAAAGCAGGAAATCGGCGCGGCCATAGAAAAGATCAAGAGCCTCGGCATCGAGGTAAAGGAGATCAGCTTGCCAAATACAAAACACGCATTGTCATGCTACTATATCATCATGCCTGCGGAAGTAAGCTCG
>C687J50192_1000092_pt1 | contig 58937 bp, 63 predicted proteins | sample RifOxyD1_FD_50192 | JGI IMG/M metagenome (IMG submission 50192)
CTTGGTCTTTGAGTTCTTCAGGAACCCTTATGTCGAAAGTTTCATATGTTGTTTCATCCATTACATTAGCCATATCGCCTGTTACTGAAAGCACTTGCGCACTTTTTTTCTCAACGATTGGAATGTCGACTGGATCGCTTCCGGGCAATACTAGCACGGTTTTTTTGCCATTAATTACCGACTCAGCGGAAATCCGACATTTTGAGTGACCATGCTTGCCTGTCTTTGAAGTCTGAACGTCTAATACTTTATATGGGTGACCTTCAATTAAAAATAATGTACCTTTCTTAAGTTCCCCTGCGTGTGATCTCTTTACCTCTGCCAATCTAAACACCTCCCAGATTGAACTAATGATAAACGAAATTTATAAACGTTTCTATGAGCTTGATTCCATGAGCTTATATCTGCAGGGCAATTTTGAAAACCCCACTTTAATTGCATCAATTACAAATGTACGACCTTTTTTATCAAAACTTATTTTCATCATAGTCTTGTTTCTTTTTACTTGCGCCGCACTACCTACTGTTCTCCCAAAGGCTCTTTGCATACCTGTTTGCATTCTATCAGAACCAGCACCAGTCAACATTTTGTTTTCCCTCAAAATATGGTGAGGGTACATGCGTATTTCGTAAAGATAATTTGTTGCACCAATGTGCTTGTTCAATCGCCTATTGATAACTTGACGAGCGGACTCTATCGCATTGTGCCTCAACTGAATGTCTTCAAGGCAGACTATTTCGATATTAGTATTATACTTTTTGTTTGGATCGCCCATTACGAATCTTATAATTTTGTGAGTAGGAACTGACTTAATATAAGCCTTATTCCTAAATTTTGATTTTCTAGTGTAAGCTCTCTGAATTTCCCTATAACATTTCCCCTTTCGTATTCCTGCCATTTTAATGAATTAATACCGTCTTGCCCAAGGCTTGACCAGGTAAACTCCTTTCAAATATAACCTTTAATTTTCCATTGTTGCCTATGAAAGAAACTTTTGTGCTTTTAATTTCTGTTGTTTCAGTTTTGTATGTAAATGTTTTGTCGAGAAACTTCTCTGCGGTTTTTCTATCATTGACACCTTCGACCTGTATAATTGCTTGGTTTTGGGTTTGCTGATTACCGCTTCTTCTATAGTTTGTTATGACTGCTTTCATATCCATCTTAAAATTAATTGATGGTTTAAAAAGGTTTCGGTTTAAATATGAAAAGTCTTATAAAAAGAGCATTATGCTTTGCAGTTATGGCTGATTTTGGCAGAATGATAATCAAATTTATGAAAGAAAATAATATCCCTACCAAAGGTGGAACTATTCTTAAAAACATTAAAAAACTTGTTATAGCACGCGAAGGTCCAGAAAATGAAAGATATTTTACGGTCTTTTCCGGGCTTAATGAAAATTATGATTTTAATACGGATAGCCTTTCTAAATTTTAAAATAAGACCATAGAAATAATCTGCAAGGACCGTGGAGAATACAATGTTTACGTGAGAGGATGCGATGAAACGGATACATTCTTTTTTAATGTTGTCGCGGCTTATGATACACAAGGTGTTTTTTTATAATGCCGTTGCAGAAGTAAGAAAAGAAAACTCTGAGCAGGTATATAGAGTGGCTCAAATTTTATCCGGAAATTTGTTTGATATAAGCGAATATCTTAACAAACAAAGTTATCTATTAAATGAAAGACGGCTAATTACACGGATAAACTTTTTGCACGATTTCAATAATATCTATGCAAGTATTGAACCTAAAGAATCAAAAAGAATATTGATTGGGTTCCCGCTTAATGATATGCCTGTTGGGGAAAAGCTAGAACAAATCTTGAAAGAATTCCGCTGAAGTTATTCTTTGATCTGCAAAGGCTTTATATCCTCATTGGGGAATGGATTTTCATATGTTTCTGTGCCATAGATGTTATTTCTATTATCAATCCAATAATATTTTGAACCACTTTTAATGGTATATGTTTCATCTGTTTCAGGATTATAAACTTCTTCAACACCGCGGATTGTTTTGCTCCATTCATTGTTCAATTTGTCCATTGAAGAACTTCTGTATTCAAAAGTTGAAGAGATTGTATCTGAGACTTCTGCCTGAGAGGTTGAGATAATATTTGATCTTTTCTGTATCTCTACAACTTCTTTCTTTGCCCATTCTTCATTTACTTCGAAAGAATTTTTTATTTGCAGGACTAAACGCTCGGTTTCATCAAAGGTATCTTCTGGGGAATAATAGCTGAATAAATTTGCACTCCATATACCCGTTCCAGAAATCTCGACAAGGTAATTATATGCTATTAGAGTATATTTTATTTTTATTCCGTTTTGAGTTATGTAATAACTTGCTTCTGCAGCAGACTGTTTTGTGATTAAAGAGTTTGATGCGGCACTTATTAAATCAGGCCTGTCTTTTGTTTCAATTAATTCTCCATTCTGCCCTTGAATATATTCCTTAAGATAATCTGATGCTTCTGTGTATTTCTTTATTATCATTGGCTTTGCCAATCCATTTGATGGATCATAAGATGTCCCTTCGGTAAAACCTGCAAATGTGAGGATATCATTTGGAACCGTGTAGACAGAATAGGGGCTGATATACATAAAACCCTGATTCTGTTCTGAATAAACATTAAGATATACACCTGCATCAATATATGGTCGGATTAACCCCGAATCTTTACTAACTTTCCATCCTGCCGGAACTTGAATACTGAATGCATTTTCTTTTGGATCTGTGAATTTATAAAAAGCATATTCAGGGACATAAACTTTCGGTTCGTTCTTATCTTCTCCTAGAAGAACGGGTTTATTTTGATCTAAGATATATTCAACGTCGGCATTTGATGATGTCTGATTGTTGAGGTTAGAATATTGTGTGCAGCCTGAAAGAATAAAAATTACGAATAAAATCAAAGAAACAAATAATTTTCTTTTCATTATAATATGTAACTATCTAATCTTTATAAATTTTGCGCTAAATAGGCTATCTCAATAGAAACATTTTTTAATTGTAGAATCAATTGAGTTATTTAAATGAACTTTTCAAAGTTAAAAAATAATGTGCTTAAGGCTATTGTGCCTTCTAAGGAGCAAGAAAGGAAGATTTTTAAACTTACCAAGGAAGTAATAAAAAGAATCACTATTAGAAATACTAAGATTTTAATAGGGGGCTCTTTGGGAAAAGGAACATGGCTGAAGAATGTTGCTGATGTTGATATCTATGTTAAATTTGATATAAAAGAATATAACAAAAAAGATATTTCTCAAATTTTATTAAAAGAATTAAAAAAGAAATATAAAGTTGATGTTGTTCACGGGTCTAGAGATTATTTTCATATATTTTATAATGGTTTAAAATTTGAAATAATTCCTATTTTAGATATTAAAATTGCTGAAGAGGCAGAGAATATAACTGATATTTCTCCATTGCATGTCAAATGGGTAAAGAAACATAAAAAACTTGCTAATGAAATAAGACTTACTAAACAATTCTGCAAGGCCAATGGTATTTATGGCGCGGAAAGTTATATACGCGGTTTTTCAGGATATGTTGTTGAGATACTGACAGTGCACCATAAATCTTTTTTAAAGTTGGTTAAAAGTGCTGCTGCTTGGAGCGGGAAAACAGTGATTGATACCAATAGATTATTAAAAGACCCATTAAGAGAAATGAATCGTTCAAAAATTGAATCTCCGTTAGTGATTGTTGATCCAGTGCAAGAAGTTAGAAATGCTTCAGCAACGGTGTCTAATGAAAAATATAATCTATTTATCAAAATCTGCAGAGATTTTCTTAGAAATATGAATTTAGATTTCTTTATCGAAACTCCTTTTGATACTAATGAATTAAAGGCAAAGGCTTCCGGCAAGAAATTAATTTTGATGAATGTAAAACCCATGCAGGGTAAGGTGGATGTTATCGGCGCCAAGATTTTAAAAGTCTTTGAACATTTAAGAAAACAGACTTTAATGAATGGTTTCAATTTGATTGATTCCGGCTGGTCATGGGATAAAGAAGGTGTGGCAATCTTATGGTTTATCACTGCAAATGAAACATTGCCATTAAATAAAAAACACATGGGCCCACCAATAAAAGTTTCTAAAAGAGTGGAAAACTTTAGGGAGAAACATCAGGGTTTAGAGTTTGGACAAGAAAATAATTGCATATATGTTATGAAACCCTTGAAATTTAGGAAGGTTGAAGATTTCATGAAAGATATGATAGAAACGGAACCATATATTCTTGATAAAGTTAAAGAAATAAAATTTATTTAATTAATTTTCCTGCTTCTTCAAAAACCAATGCTTTATGGAGAATTTTATACATGACTTCTTTTAATTCAGGAATTTTAACTCTAATTTGCTTTTCGGAATCCCTATCTCTGATTGTAACGTCATTTTTATCTATAGAATCGAAGTCAATAGTTATGCAATAAGGTATACCTATTGTTGCAGCTCTTAAATATCGCTTTCCTATTGATCCAGATTCATCAAATGAAACAATAAAATAGTTTTCCAGCATTTCTTTGACTTCCTTTGCTTTTTCTGGTAACTTTTCTTTCTTCATCAAAGGAAATATCGCAATATCTATCGGCGAGAGATGATAAGGCAACCTTAACATTGTTTTGCCCTCTTCTTTTCCCAATTTTTCATAGAATATATCTAATAACGCAAAGACCGGACGGTCAATGCCAAATGCAATTTCTAAAACGTGCGGAGTAAATTTCTTCCCATCTTCTGTTGATGCTTCCATTTTCGTTTTTGAAAATTTTGAATGTTGCCCCAAGTCATAATCTGTCCTGTCATGAATGCCACACATTTCCATCCAGCCATAGCTTTTCAAATTAACTTCAATATCCCATGCATCATCCGCATAGAATGCTCTTTTTTCCGGCAAGTGCTGTCTCAATCGAATTCTGTCTGCAGGTATACCCATAGATAAAAATTGATTATAAGCTAACCACAAGCACCAAGCGTAAGCTTTATTTTTTAATATTTTTTTACTGATAGCTTCTTTTAAAATTACATTCTTTATTGTTTCACCTTTCTTCTGTGCATCTGCTGTGAGCATTGGGAGAACGACACCTTGAACCTTTTCAAAACGATCCCAATTATTTTTTTCTTTTGGATCAATAAATATCTGGGCTTCTGCNTGAGTAAATTCACGACCCCTCAAAACATTTTGTCTTGGAGAAATTTCATTTCTAAATGCCTTGCCGATTTGAAATACCGCTAAAGGCAATTTTTTTCTAAACAAATTATAATATCGATTAAAAGGTAAATATGTTACGGTTGCCGTTTCGGGCCTTAGTGCACAATCCTGATCTGCGACTTTTGTATGCATCATCAAACTGTAAGATTTTATATCATACTTGAAATCGGATTTGCAGTTAGGGCATTTTATTTTTTTCTCTTGGATAAAAGTAAGCATTTGCTGTTCAGACATATTTTCAGCATCGGCATTTGCTGTTTCTTCTATTATTTTATCAGCGCGAAATTTGCCTTTACATTTTGAACATTCAATGACTGGATCTGAAAAAGAATTTAAATGCCCTGAAGCTTCCCAAACGGCATTTGGAACTACGATGGGGCATTCTAACTCCCAGAATTCATTTGAAGTGAAAATTTTTCTTACTGTTGATTCAACTTTATTTTTTAACAACTTGCCCATCGGGCCATAGGTGTAAAATCCAGCAAAACCCCCATAAATCTCAGGCTCGGGGCCCCAAATAAAACCTTGATCTTGAATAAATGCTATGAATTCTTTTTGAAAATCTTTGTTTTCCATATTCAATTAAATTACTTTGCTTAAGTTTATAATATTTTTGGTTCACAATAATTTTTAAATACTTCTTATACTTTTTGTTCAAATCATGAACATTGTTATCTTTGGTCCGCCAGGGACAGGAAAAGGAACTCAGGCAAAGTTGATTGCAGAAAAATACGGGCTGCCTCATATTTCTACAGGGGATATGCTGAGAGACAACATTAAAGAAGGAACTGAATTGGGGCAAAAAGCCAAATCTTTGATAGACCGAGGCATGTATGTCCCAGATGAACTAATTGTTCAGCTTGTTAAAGAAAGAATAGAGATAAAAGATGCTAAGAAAGGCTATGTACTGGATGGCTTTCCAAGAACATTGGAACAGGCAAAAGCATTATCTAAATTTGCAAAATTGGATTATATAATAGAGATAAACTCTTCAGATGATGCAATAATAAGGAGATTAGAGGAAAGGAGGAGCTGCCCTAAGTGCGGAAAAATATATAATCTGAGAACTAATCCCCCAAATAATTCAGGGGTATGCGATAAAGATAAAACCAAACTTATTCAAAGGGAAGATGATAAACCAGAAATAGTAAAAAAAAGATTAGAAACTTATCATGAGAAAACTGGAATTCCTTTGGAAAAGTTCTATGGATATAAAATAATAAAAGTAGATGGCAATAGGCTAATCGATGAGATATTTGAAGAGATAAAAGAGATTCTAAAATAAGGTTTCAGAAAACTATATAAATTCTTTTCACGTTTTAATCTTATTATGATGGGAAAGAGGGGACAGGTGTATATATTGGCGGCTGTGATTATGGCTGTTATTCTTGTAACTTTGACTGCCAGTCCAAACACACTATATGAGAAAAAAGTCACAGGTGATTTCAAAGTGATATCTGAAAATTATGCAAACGAGGGGTCTAGATTAATCAATTCTTTGCTATATAATCAAGATCAGCAGAGGGTACTTGATGAATTTGGAGGTTTTACAATTTGGTTTACATCATATTCAAAAACTAAAAATTCTAATTTAGGATTATTTTATGTTATAACTGTAGGAGACACTACACTTGTGGGAAATTATCTGGACATGCCAATAATAATTAGGGGCATTGGAGAAGGGGGCAGTGATATTGAGGTTATGGGTTGCTTTGAAGTTGTGCCTACAATGGTTTCGTTTGAAGGGCTTTCACTTATGCCCGATAATATTAATCTTGAGCAGATTGAAGATTGTACGTTTCAGATGCCAAAGAGAGACAGCTTACTGATTTCTATGAATGACATCGATTACAGAATGCAGATATTAGAAGGAAAACCGCAATTACTTGTTGTTACGCAGGAAGACCGGGCTTCTGACAGACAAGTTTTTGTTGGCGGGGAAACCGCATCTGTAACCCAGATGGAATGCACATCTGATGAGGATTGCATAAATTCGCAGCTTTGCACTATATATGACAGGTGCAAATGCACAGCAGGAAATATATGCGCGGCTTTACTCTGTACAGATGACTCAGACTGTACGTCTTGTTCCGATGATATTGGGGAAACTGCTAAATCCACAGACTGTACTGAACAAAACACTTACTGCCAACTAACCCAGAAATGCAACTGTTTATCCTTTGGAAATTATGGAATATGCACAGATAAAGAAAATGCTAATGAATTAAATGCCGCCTATTCTTCCAATGGACTGGAGGGGAGCACTAGTTTTATTATACCTCAATGTAGCAATGATGAAGAATGCAATGAAAAGGGATACTGTACATATGGAATGTGTACTTGCTCTGAAACAGAGGTTTGTGTTGCTAATGGTAAATTATTTGCGTTTGATAGAAATATTTGATAATCAAATAGATGGGAGAACAATTAGATGAATAAAAAAGGTATAAGTCCTGTGCTGGCATGGGTNCTACTTTTAGGNTTCTCTATAACTCTTGCNGCGATAACAACAGTGTATGTTAAAAATACTGCCGAAACTCAAATTGAGCAGACCACGGTGTTTGTTGAAGCCGGAATGGAATGCGATGAAGTTTTTTGGAATGTTAAATATGATTCTGAATTATTTACTTTAGCAAATACAGGCGGGAAAACAATAAAAGCATATAATTATAAAGTTTACTTGATTGATGACACTATAGAAACAAATGAAATAACCTGGGATATTGTGCCTGGAACAAGTGAAAACTTGACTATAGATAATATTGCAAATGCAAATAGGGTTGATTTTACGCCTATAATTTTTATTGGCACAAAAAGAATAGGGTGCAATACCAAAAGGTTACAATTAACAAAAGGGGCGTGGGCTGAATGAAAAAGAAAGGCATTTCTCCATTGATTGCGACCGTTCTGCTTATCGGACTGACTGTTGCACTTTCTACCTCTGTGATTATGTGGGGCCGAGGAATTTATGAAGAGAGAAAGGTGAAGCAGGGCACATTATCCGAACTACAATTTGATTGTTCAATTGATATTTCATTTGAAATCCAATCTTCGGAATTCAGTGCAAATAATCTTTACGCAAGAATTGAAAATACCGGAAAAAAAGATATTGATGGTTTCAGAGTTAGAATTCTTGGAAGCAATGAAAAATATGATGTCAATGAAACTAGAATTCAAATTCCTAAATCCACGCTCTCTGATGTGGTGATAGGATATGATAGACCCTTGATTGGGAATCCTGTTGAAGCAACCTTTGTGCCTATGTTTAGAGTGGGGATTGATCAATATGTTATGTGCGAAGATAAGGGAATGACTGTAAATATATCGCCAAAATAATAAAGCTTTTAAACTCAAATTGACTTATCTTATTGCTAGGAAGTGTATTATACGCTTCTTGACTTAACGTTGAATAAAAGGAGGATGAGAAGAGATGATTAATAAGAAAGGTATTTCGCCATTAATCGCTACTGTTCTGATCATAGGTTTTACTGTTGCTTTAGCCGCAGTAATCATGGTTTGGGGAAGCGATTTTATAAAGAGTACGACAGACGATGTGGATAGAACAACAAAAGTGCAGATAGCGTGCACAAATGCAGACTTCAAAGTTCTAAGTTGTAAAAAGGCAGCGGGAGAAGTTTCAATTGAAAATATTGGGGCTATTTCATTGAAGTTTAAGGTTAGAGATTTTGCCAATAAAATCGGTAGCGTTAGCAATGAAATAAAAAGTTTAGAAATAGGGGAAGCTAAATGTGCAGATGGGGCATGTGGCGATTCAATTACCGTTTTTCCAGTTGTTACAATTGATGGCGTTGAAAGTGATTGCACTCAAGCAGGAAAACAAGCCGTTTGCAGTTAAATTTTAATTTCTTTTTTCTTTTTTTAAATCAAAAAGTTAATAAATACTTCTAGCTTAATGTTTTTTATGTCGAAAAAAGGGGATACTTGGATATCTGCGATATTATATATGGCCTTAGGGATAGTTGCAATTGCTTTAATTTTATCTGCAGGACTCCCTTTAATACAAAATATGAGAGATAGGAATACCATATCGCAGACAAAAGATATATTCGCAAATTTGGATAAAAGTATAAGGACTGTAGTTGACCAAGGGCCAGGAGCGATACAGATTGTGCCTTTGACAATCTCTTCTGGAGAACTTTATATTGATGCTGATCCTTTTCTTCAAAATAGGGAGGATGTTGTTCTTTGGAGATTAAAGACAAATATCCAAGTTGTTGAAGAGAATTACAAAAAGAGAGAGGGTAATCTGATGATTTATGTTGAACCAACACTTGTTAAGGGGCAATATTGGACAGTTATAGAATTAAATTATTTGACTTTTGCTGATTTAACTTTGAATGCAACAGGGTTTGGAAATCCAATAATGGGCTCAGGCTCTTTTTCAATAAAGAAAACGGGTAAGTTCAGTACTGATAATAGGCCCTACATAGACTTCACAGTAAGCTGATTTTTTCCGAAAGTTATTTAAAATTAGAAAATAACCCTATTTTTAAGTAGTTAGTAGTGTAGAGTTTAAAATGGTGGAAGAAAAAAAAGAGGAAAACATACAATCGGAGCTTAGTCTGAATACCGAACAAGAAACAAGCCAAATAAAGACAGGAATAAAAAAATCTGAACTTCTTTTTCAGTTACAGGAAAATGTTGAAATACCCACTTTGCCAGACATTGCAGATAAAAAACAAATTGATATAAGATATCCTGTATTACCGCCTTACGCATATATTCATTTGCATTGGGATGAAATAAATCATGAATTAGTCTATGATGTTGAAGAACCGGTGCTTGATGAATACGAACAAAGAGTGTTAAAGATTCTTGAAGAAGGAGTAAAAGAACTTATTAATATTTCATTCATAAGAGTCAAAGAAAAAAATCTTATTTTAGAATACTTAGAAAAGAATATTAAACTTTTATTATCAGAGCTGACTATTAGGCTTACGAGGGATTCTTTTATAAAAATAATGTATTTTATTTACAGAAATTTTGTAGGCTTCAATGAGATTGAGGCCATAATGCAAGATTATTTCATTGAGGATATTGAATGCAATGGTTCTGAAACGCCAATTTATATTGTGCATAGAAAATTCAGGAACTTAAGGACAAACATAGTTTTTAAGAATAATGCCCTTTTAGCAACGTTTGTTGAGAAATTAGCGCAAAAAGCAGGAAAGTACATTTCATATTCAAATCCCCTACTTGATGGCAGATTGCCCGATGGCTCTAGAGTAAATGCAACTTATACACAAGATATTTCTTCGAGGGGACCAACATTTACAATAAGAAAGTTTACAAAAGATCCATGGTCACCAATAAAGATGATGGAGTTTAGAACGATTTCTCCAGAAATGCTTGCATACCTATGGATTGCGATTGAGCATGAAAGTAGCATTATGATTGTCGGAGGCACTGGTTCTGGAAAGACATCCATGCTAAATGCATTGTGCTTTTTTATACCTCAAGCATCTAGGATAGTTTCAATTGAAGATACAAGAGAGCTTAATTTAGCGCATGAAAACTGGTTGCCTTCTGTATCTAGAGAGGGCGTTGGACTTGCGAATATTATGGGTCAAAAACATGGAGAAGTAAGCTTATTTGACCTGCTTAAAGAAAGTTTTAGACAGAGGCCGGATTATGTCATTGTAGGAGAGATAAGAGGAAAGGAGGCCTATGTACTCTTTCAAGGAATGGCTTCTGGACATCCATCTTTCGGAACAATGCATGCTGAATCTGTTGAAACTATGATAAGAAGGCTCGAGACTGAACCAATCAATCTTTCTCCTGCCCTGATAAGCTCTTTGGATATACTCTGCATAATGGTCCCTGCAAAAATCGGCGGAAAACCAGTTAGGAGAATGAAAGAAATCACTGAAATAGTCAATGTTGATGAGGAATTAGGAAAAGTTCAAAAAAATGTGCCTTTTATATGGAATCCTGCAACAGATAAATTCTACTTTAAATCTAACAGCACAGTGTTCAAGAAAATTGTTGAAAAACATGGGATTTCAGAAAAAAAGCTGATTGAAGAGTTTAGAAAAAGATCCCTTATTATTATGGAAATGTATAAAAGGAAAATTTTCGATTTTCAGAAAGTCCAAGAGATAATACATAGATATTACAAGGCCCCAGAGTTAGTTCTTAAGGAGTTTGGAATAAAATGAACCTTGGAAAAATTAAGGAAAGCGTAAATCTCCTCTCATCCACTGCACAAATGTTTGATATACTGAACTTAAAGCTGCATGAGAAAAACGTGCTTTCAGAGAATGAAGAGCAGGAGAGAAGCGATTTACTTGCGAAGATAAAAAAATTGACTTTGGAAATAAAGGGGGAAATCGAAAATGCCGACAATCGTTGAGATTGTATCCAAGCTCGGATTCTTAATTGAAAAATATGAACAGTTAGAATCTGCAGAGAGTAATGAAATAAACTCTGCCGGCAAAGAAAAAATTTTTTCTGAAATTAAAAGAACAACCAGCAATCTATTAAAATTAATTGATGAAGAACAGACTTCATATAAAGAAAAGTTAATCCCTGTAATTATAAGGAAAACAGACACTGAAGGGGAAATTGGAAATTTTGATTTCAACAGCCCGCAAATCAAGGATTTTATAACCAAGAAGCTTATCAAGAAAAAAGCTGTAAAGGATATCGAAGCATTTACATTATATAAGGCAAGTAATTTTGGGAAGATAGCTAATTACTATGTTGAGCCTTTAACACTAAAGTTAATAACAAAATATCCTGATGGATTTGTACAGCTATTCGATGATATCATTTCTTCAGGAATACAGATTATGTCAAAGACATATTTGAGCATGGCATTGGTTTCAACTATATTATCAATTATATTCGCATTGTTAATATCTGCGATTTTTGTGGATTTTTCAAATATTTTTATGGCTGTATTTGAGATGATAGCCATTACAATAGCGGTAGCAATAACAGTTTTCGCTTCATGGTATTTTTATCCAACGATGGTCAAATCAACTAGAAAAAAAATGATAAAAAAAGATTTGCCTTTTGTAATAATACATATGGCTGCTGTTGCAGGTTCTGGGGCACATCCTATGGCTATGTTTAATATGCTTGCTGAATCTGGGGATTATCCGGGATTGGAAGTGGAAATAAAAAAAGTTCTTAATTATATCAATGTATACGGCTATGATCTTTCCACCGCTTTGAATAACGTAGCTAGAACTACACCTTCACAGGAATTCAAATCATTATTAGATAGTTTGATTTCTACAATAAAATCCGGAGGGAGTATGAAAGATTTCTTAGATGAGCAGGCAGAAGACGCACTAAATGTCTATAGGCTTGAGAGAAAGAAATATGTGGAAATGATGGCTACTTACTCTGATGTTTATACTTCAGTTATGATTGCTGCGCCCCTGTTATTTTTCACTACACTATCAATAATAAATCTTATGGGTGGAGCAATAGCAGGTATAAGCGTAAAAACTGTGACGATAGTCGGTACGTTTTTTGTGATACCCTTAGTGAATATAGGATTTGCAATATTTCTGACAATGGTGGAGCCTGATTAAAATGGATATAAGATTCAAAACAAAATATCTGATTGGAATTTCAATAGGTCTTTTTATAATACTAGCTGATGTCTTTTTGTTCTGGAATAATAGGTGGTTTTGGCCAATATTTATTGTCGCATTTTCTATAGGATGGCTGCAGTTTTGGATTGATTTCTTTGCAGAAGTGCAGAGACAGCAGGAAATAGAGCATAGGTTTCTTGATTTTATTAGGGATATAATCGGTTCTGTTAAATCTGGAGCGACAATTCCTCAGTCAATACTCCAAGCATCAAATGAATCCTATGGGGCTTTAACTCCCTTTGTTAAGAAAGTTGTGTTTCAGATGGAGTGGGGAATATCCTTGCATAAGGCATTAAGAACGTTTGCTGAAGACACAAAAAATAGTGTGATAAAAAGGGCTATTGCAATAATGATTGAAGCTGAAGAGAGCGGAGGCGATATTGAAAGCGTATTAGAATCAATTTCAACTTCGGTGGTTACTGTAAAGAAGATGAGAGAAGAACAGAAATCAGAGGCTTATACTCAAATAGTACAGGGATATATCATTTTTTTTGTATTTATTGGCATTATGCTTATGCTGCAAGTATGGCTATTTCCAAAACTGACTCAGATGAGCACATCAGGGGTTGGTTTTGGTAATGTATTGCCTTTCAATACAGNAGGGTCTGTTGCTGGAATTGAATTTGATATAAATCCTTACTTTTTTGGATTGCTNATGATACAGGGATTTTTTGCNGGAATCATGATTGGAAAGTTCTCTGAAGGGACACTGAAACAAGGNCTTGTGCATTCATTAGCCCTTATGACATTAGGNGCATTAATTATTACAATTGTAAAAGGCGGGATAAATTAATTTGGAGGAATGAATATGAAAAGAAAAGGGGAGATACATGTCGATTGGATAATAAGCGTGGCATTGTTTACACTTTATACAATCGGGCTTATTGCATTTATGAGACCAGGGGTATATCAGACTGATACATCTGATATGCTGATTAACCTTCTTGAAGAAAAATTCAGGGAAGATGTTTCTGTTATAGTTTACAGAACTCCATTGATGATTGAGGGTAGTGAAATATCTGAATCTGGAACTTATGGAATTCAAATTGATTTCCCCTTTGAGGGAATTTTAGCGAATTTTGACATGAAAAATAATAATTGGGAATCCGTGCCATTTCAGATAACCACTGCGCCAAGCAAAAAGATGACTGCAACTCTTGAATTTAACAAAGAAGAAAAAAATGTTTTCTGGCTACTGCAATACCCGGGAGTGATTTATGACCCGGTAATACCAAGATGTGATGGGGAATGCATTGTACCATTACACACTTGGGGTAGCAGAGAGGAAATCGAAGGATTATCCAAGAAGAATTTGAGATATGTAATTGGGATGAATTATGATTCATTAAAGCAGCAATGGGGTTTCCCGGGTGAATTTAGCATAGTGGCCTCGGATATGAATGGAAACATCCTTTACAGCGTGAATGACAACATACCTGCTGGAGCGACAGTTATCTCCAAGGAAATAAGAAAATCAGCAATAGATGAAAATTACAATAGGGAAGAAATTATTGTAACGTTGAAGGCATGGTAAAATTTATATAACTTATACCCCTTTATTAATTTAAAAAGATGAAAGCATTAAAGAAGAACGGGTATTTGAGAACAGTTGAAGCTGTGATAGCAATGCTTCTAGTCTTTGGAGTTATAGTTTATACCGCACCAAAAATTATTATTGATGAAAGTGAAGTGCCCTCAGTGCTGAAAACGGCGCAAGAAGCAATATTTGATGAACTCACTTATAACGAAACAATAAGGAAGCAGATACTTTTATATCCTGACGATGAATCAACAAAAGAAATGGTAAATAATTCTATTGTAAGCAAAATGCCCGGAGGATTTGAATTTAATTCTTTAATAACGAGGGATTTTGAACAAAGCATATCTACATGGCCCATTGACAGAACGGTATATGTAAAGGATATGATGATATCATCAAATCTAGATACCACTGCCTTTCCGATAGTTGTGAGAGTTTACATGTGGAGAAAATGAGCTGGAAAAAAATAATTTCCGGAATTGCAACAGGATTAATTGTATTTTTTATTCTTGCTTTTATTTTTGAAAATTATGTCTCTATGGATCAAATGACTATTTTCGGAGACATATATGATTATGCAAATGAAAGCTCAAAAGAAATGATTACTGCCGGTTTTGTTGAAAATTGCGAGACTATAAAGAAATTACCTTCGGATAGAATTGAGATGATAAATATAAGCAATCCACAGGCAATAATTAATTTATGCCAAAAATTCAATGATCACCAAATAGACCGAAGAGGATTGTATTTTGGGGTGATAGATATAAGCATTGCTGAAAATGGGATTAATGATCCAATTGCACAACTTGGGGAGACCATTCCCGTATTAAATTGGCTTATACAACTTTTAGCTTTTTTCGGAAGATATGCCCTGCTGTTTACAATTCTATTATTTATTTCAATTATTNCAATCAATATCAGAGAACCAATTTTAATCGGGATTATAACATCAAAAATATTAATTAAGGTANCCTATATATTTGTACTGCCATTTATTGTGATTTATCTTTATATTTGGATATTCCCAATTGATACTTCAGCAATGATTTATGCAATGGCGAATGGTAAAATTCCTTTTTCAAGCTGGGTACAAATTGTAGACTTATTGGTGCTATCTTTGGTAAAAATATATACCTTTGCCGCGTTTATTTTAGGTGTTGCGGGCATGGCTATAGGATTTACCGCAAAATATTTATTAAACAAGCAACAAGAAAAACTGTATAAATAGGTAAAAATGATTAAATTCAGATATATAAATGATTTGACTTCAGATGTAATGTTTGAGGCCTATGGAATGAATCTAAAAGAACTTTTTAATAATGCCGCTACGGCAATGTTTACTATTTTCTGTAAAATTGGTAGAGTAATGCCGAAGAAAAAGATTTTAGTTGAAGTTAAGGGCCAAAATAAAGAAGAACTAATGAAAGCTTGGCTGCAAGAATTGATTGCCTTAGTTGATATCGAGGAGAAGTTCTTTTCGCGATTTGATATAATTAAAATCGATGAACAGCATCTAAAAGCAGAGATTTATGGAGAAACTATTTCCCCTGAAAAAGGAAATACTGTAGTGAAAGCTGTTACTAATTATGGATTTGAAATGGGAAAAAAAGGCAAGAAATTATTTGTTCGATTTAGTTTGGATATCTAATCATAATGGCCTTGCGTGGAATATTGTTTTCTTAATTTATGCAGAATAAATGGATTTATTGCATGGTTAATTATATGCCCGCTTATTTTCACAAATTCTGTTGTCGTCAAAGGTTCTGTGTGATTCTTAAACTTGCCTTTTTTTACTGACTCTAAGATTGAATCTATATTGTTCTCACAGTTTAATATAGAATAATTTTTTATTAATTGTATTTTGAAATGCGCATCTGAATTTGTAATTAAGGGGATTTTATGCTGTTTTGCGAATTTTATCGCTTTATTGTTATTAATATTAAAATAACGTGTATAGCAATTTGAATGTTCGATTGCATCAAATAAGTGCTTGTAATCTTTTATAACTTTTGACAAACTCTGCTTTTGCATAAATGGGATACCATAAAATGGATGTGGGGCCATTATTAGAACGTTTTCATCCTTTATTTTTTCTAAATCTGCAAATGTTCTTAATTTGCTTAAATCTTTTTTATAATTAATCAATAAAACATCCTTTTTTTCTAGATTAAGTTCTGCTCCAGGAATTAAATTTATTTGCTTGTATTTAGCATAGTCTTTAATATGAAAATAAGTCTTCAATGGATTTGCAAATTTATTCAAATCTAATCTTTGACCTCCATGCTCTGTGATCGAAAAGACCTTGAATTTCTCTTTTGCTGCCAGATTTATCAATTCTCTTGGCGAGAATTCAGCCTCGTATTTCTCTATAAAATTGGTGTGCGTATGAAAGTTGGATTTTAGCATTCAAGGTAGAATTGCGGATTGATTTATAAGACTTATGGAAAAACTTTTCTATTTTTAGCTTGTTTCAAAACTTTAGCGGATAGTTTCTAAAAGAATTTATTCAAGCTCGGCTGAGAACTTTCTTTTCCATTTAAGAGTTCTTTTAACATTTTCATATCCTGTTCCATCTGAGGTTTAAGATATTGATTATATATTAACGCTGCCGGATGAAATAAAGGAAAGACTTTGTAACTTTTGCCATTAAAGGTCATGTTCTGCAATTTTCCATGTAATTTTGTGATTCCAGCTATTTGATTTATCTTATCGGTATTGCATGATGAAAGAATGAATTTTGTTGCAAAGTTGCCTAAGGTACAGATTATTTTTGGATTTATCACTTTAATTTGTTCTATTAACCAGGGAGTACAGACTTTTATCTCATCTATATTTGGATTCCTATTTTCAGGTGGACGGCATTTCAGAATATTTGCAATGAAAACTTTATCTCGTTCGATATTTGCTATTGTTAAATATTTGTTTAAATCTTGACCGGCCTTGCCTACGAAAGGTTTTCCTTCAATATCCTCATTTGCACCAGGTGCTTCGCCGATGAATAAAATCTCAGCATTTTCTGGACCTGAACCAAAAACTACATTCTTCCTGGTTTTAGATAAATCACATTTAATACATTTTAAACATTCTTCCTTAAGCTGATTAAACATTAAGAATGAAAAATAAAAAGAAATATTTAAAGGTTATCAATAATTTACTAAGATTTCGACGTCTTTGCCGAAAAGTTCTTGGAGCTTATTCAATAGGGCTTCTCCCAAGAAGATTCTAGCAGGAGTAACAGCTTTTGAAATGGCTTTATCAAACTCTTCTATANTCGTTGCTGTGATTTTTTCTAAGCCCTTTGTTGTGCTGAAATTAGCGACNTTTATTTTGTCGCGTTCTTCTAGGTCTCCAGTAATGAAAGCCTTGTCCCCAATCACAACTACTTCACCGAACTTATTTTGGCCATATTTGAATTTAATTTTAGACCTTTCTAAGCTTGCGGCTTTCTTCCTCTGAATAAATTCTATTACTGCTTTTATGTAAATTCTTGCATCTTTCATGACTTTTTCGAGCTCTTGCTTTGTCAGTTTGTTGTCATCAGCATCTTTCTTTGCTTTTAAGACAACCTTGAACTGAGTTAATAGATTTTGGGGTAATTTTCCTGTTTCTATCAGTTTCTTCTTGAATGTTTCTTCGACTTTTTCTTCCTTTATGACCGTTTCATCTTCACTTAATAAAGCGTCTCTTGTTACTGCAACGCAGGTGTCATAAACCTCGCAAATATTTTTTTCATGATAACGCATTTCAATCTGCTCAAAAAGCTGCTTGATTCTTTTCAAATAATCTTCAGCATGTTCAAGAAGCATATCAATGTCTTTGCCCTTAATTTCCGTTATTTTTTTGTGCTCGACATCTTTGAAATACCTTCTCACTTTCTCCAAGGCATCTATGTGTTTCTTTTCAAGCATTTTTTCTTTCTTGACAAATATCTCATTCATCAAAGTAACCGTTTCTTTAGGAGTTGGAGGAGGCAAACCGTACAACATCAAAGCCGCCTGCGAAGGATTTAGCAAAGCATAGAATAAATCTTCACCTACAATGCTTAGCATTTTGAATTTTGTCCTTTCTATAAGTTTTTCTCCAATTTCCATGTTCATGTCTATTGCTTCTTTGCTTGGCTTCACTCTGCCTGACTGCAATAGAATTTTCCATGGAACGAAAACTCCACGATCATACAATGGGATGCCGTCTCTTAACAAGGTGTAAATTACGGGATTTGCATCTTTTAAATTATCCCAGAAATCTGTAAGGATATAAGTTTGAACATGCAAATCTTTTTTTACGCCTGTGATTTTCATGGCTTCAAATGCCATAGACTGAATTATTGCTCTTAACTTGTCTTTTAATTCAGCTCTGGACATTTTCTTGACATCTGTATCATCTACAATAACATAAACATCAATATCGTTAGATTTTTCTCCCCTGAACAATGAACCTGCCGCAACATAACTTAGAATATATTTTTCGAATTTCTGCACAGTCATCTGCTTATGAATCTCCGATATTCTCAATGCTGCTAAAATATCCGTCGGGTCATGCAAAGGCGCTGAGACAGCAATTGTTTTCAATAAATCATATTTACCGTCTAAGCAAGCTTCTCTCAATTCTGATAAAAGCATTGTCTGTGGCTCTATATTTTTATCCTGATCTTGAGCCATTTTTGTAATTATGGTCCCCATTTTTGAGCTTAGTTCTTCTTTGCTCATTTTCTTTGAATCAGAATCATCAACTAGAACTAAGACATTGATCTTATCCTTGTCTATTTCTTTTCCTTCTTCTGGTTTTTCCGGAGGTAATAGTGAAACACCGATTATATAACTTTCAAATTTTTTTAGAATATCATCTTTAAATTTTTCAAGCTTTTGCTTAATCTTTTTTAATTTCTCTTCTACTTCTTTTGGCATCTGTATACCTTCTGGTAAGGTATCAGGCAAATTTAATTCCTTATTAGCCATTTTATTATTCCTCCAAATTATGATATTATTGTTATATTGTGGGTTATAAGACAGATATATTAATAATAAAAGTTATCTTAGACTGATTATATGTGGGACATTTTTATCATAAGTTAATTTTATAAACTTGTTATGACTAGATAACCGCTATGATTGAGTTTTACAAACCAATACAGACCATAAGCTTAGGTTTTTTTAATGTTTATACTTGGGGGCTGATGGTAGCATTAGGTTTTTTACTAGTTTTATATTTAGCTGCTAAAAATTCTAAAAGAAAAGACAAGCAAGTAATTTATAATTTAGGATTCTATGCATTGTTAGGGACCATAATTGGCGGGAGAGCTGCTTTTATCTTTGTGAATTGGGACTTCTATTCTATACATTTGGCTGATATTTTGAAGCTTTGGGAAGGTGGCATGATGTTCTATGGCGGTTTTTTGCTGGCCATAGTTTTTATGACTATTTATGCTCAGATCAAGAAGATTGATTTTTTATATTATGCAGATATACTTGTGACATATTTAGGACTAGGAATATTTTTGAGCAGAATTGGCTGTTTGCTTAATGGCTGTTGTTTCGGTTTAGAAACTTCATTACCTTGGGCAATGAGATTTCCAATGGCTCCAGACATGGCACCGAGACATCCAACCCAAATGTATATGGCCCTAGCAGGTTTAATCTTGTTTTTTATACTTTATTATTCCAAAAATTTATTTAAGGGATTTAAGTTTTATTTATTTTTAGCATTATATTCATTTTTCCAGTTTTTTATTGAATTTTTCAGATATTATGAAACTGCAAGTTACTATATTTTTGCCTTTACTCTATCTCAGTGGATTAGTGTGGGAATTTTTATGATTTCTATGTATTTAATCTTAAGAAAGGTCATTAAGTGAGATTTATAGTTTATTTTAGCGAAAAGATTAAATATTTCAACTGAAATGCGAAGTTCATGGTTTTTGATAAGATATCCAATGCATTGGGATTTGGAAACATAGCTTACTTCCCCGGATGCCTGACTAAACACGTATTGCCTAAAATTGAACAGAATTACAAAAAAATTTTGGATAAAATGGGCATTGACTATATTACCATTGATTTGAGCTGCTGCGGTTCACCCTGTCAAAATGCAGGATATGAAACAGATTTTCAATTATTATTAAATAAAAATTTGGCAGATTTTAAAAAATATGGAGTTAAAAAGATAATAACAAATTGCCCTGCTTGTTATAAAGTTCTGAAAGAGCAATATAAATTAAATGTTGAGCATATTTCAACGGTAATTTGGAAAAATATAAAGAACTTTGAGCCAAATAAATTTGATGAACAGATAAGCTATCATGATCCATGCCACCTGGGTAGGCATTCAGGGATATATGAAGAACCAAGAAATATTTTAAAACATTTGGGCTTTAAGATTGTTGAAATGAGAGGTAATAGGGAAAAAGCTTTGTGTTGCGGAGGCGGCGCCGGAATGAAATCAAACTTCCCAAATGAATCAAATAAAATCGCAAAATTGAGGTTAGAACAGGTAAAAACCCATAAACTTGTAACTTTCTGTCCATTATGCTATTCGCACCTTAAAGAAAATGCCGAAGATACACAAGTAATTGAATTTTCAGAGGTAATGCTATGACTTTTTTGAATAAATATATTGATGAAGTGTCTGAAAGTGAAGAGGATAAAATGGCCTATGCGACAGATGCTTCAGGTGTAATTGGGAAAGTTCGAAGAGTGATATGTCCAAAGAATTTAGATGAGGTAAGAAAGGCAGTAATATATGCGAAAAGAAACAAAATGGATTTAGTCCCAAGGGGAGCAGGTACTGGATTGGTCGGGGGAGCTGTGCCGAATGATTCAATTGTTTTAGATGTGTCAAGAATGAATAAAATCTTAGAAATAGATAAAATAGGAAAGATTGTTACTGTTGAACCTGGCGTTGTTTTAGATGACCTGAATAGTGTCTTGGGGGAGCTATTCTTCCCAATAGTTCCAGGTAGCCATAGGGCATGCACAATTGGGGGAATGATTGCCACAAATGCTGCAGGGATGATGGCCTTAAAATACGGAACAACTTGCGATTGGATTGAAGAGCTCGAAGTGGTTGATGATACTTATAGGGTTAAAAAAATTAAAGAGATTAAAGATTTTTGTGGTCGAGAAGGCACGACTGGAATAATAGTTAAAGCAAAATTAAGAGTAACTATTAGACCTGAAAAAACTTCTTTAAATTTATTTAGCTTTCAAAGCATAACTCCGATGCTTGAAATGGTGAATGAATTAAAAGTTAGGGCGGATGTAATCGCAATAGAATATTTGGATAAAATAACTTCGCGAATATCTGGTTTAGGGGAAAAATTTCATTTAATTGTGGAATATGAAAATGATTCTGGAAAGATTAANGAAGAGAAAGAAAAAGAGAAAGTATGGAAAATACGAGAAGCATTGAGTTCACAGCTGATCTCAAGAAAATTAGAGGTTGCAGAAGATCCATGGATTCCTGACGAGGGGTTAGGACAATTCTTATATTGGCTTGCTGAAAATAAAATTCCTGCTTTTGGGCATATAGGCTTTGGAGTGATACATCCACATTTTAGAAGAAACGATATGAATATAGAAATGATGTTTAATATAGTAAAAAAATTGAATGGAAAAGTATCTGGGGAACATGGGATTGGCGTAGTGAAGAGGAATTTTATTTCTGATGAAGAAAAAGTAAGATTTATGAGATTGAAACAAATTTATGACAAAGAGAATATATTTAATAGGGGTAAGATATATGGTTGATTGCTCAAAATGTGGTCTTTGCCGGGCTGTGTGTCCAGTCTATCTGGCTGTGCTGAAGGAGTCTTCAAGCCCGAGGGGAAAAGCGATATTTAAAGAGAATGGTAAATTAAGTGATTTATTTTATATGTGTACTTTATGTGGAATGTGCAAAAAGAACTGTCCGATAGAAGTGGATTTAGAGATAAGGAAACAAAGAACTCAACTAATTGAGGCAGGGAAAGAAACCGAAGCAAATAAAGCTATGATTGAGAATATAAGAAAATATGGGAATCCTTTTGGGAAGATTGAAAAGGGTAAAAAACTTAAAACCTTATTCTGCTGTTAATTGAATAATAGTTTTATCATTAAATTTTAGAATTGGAGTGTAGGCCCAGGCTTTTTCTTTTGGTAGGATATATCCATAGGGCCTTAGAATGTGGGGATCAAAGTAATATATTTTATTATCAATGGCAATTTCAACCCACATGTGGCCAGTTTTAATGCTTTCTATAATTCCTGAGTTTTTTTCATTTATTATATTCTGCTGTTTTAATTCTCCTACAACAAGATATAATTCCCCTATTTCTGAATTTATTTTGCTTATCTGTTTTAATAACGAAGCCAAAAGTATTGCCCTGCAATCGCAGTCTCCGACACCCAATTTTAATGTTTCCAAGGGAAATTTCCAATTCTCTATCCGTTCTGGGACTAATGGAGATTTTATCTTATCAAGAATATATTTTCCTGTTATTTTTACTATCTCTTCTGCACTTGCATTGTTCGCTATTCCTAATTCTTGCACTATTCTCTCTAATCCCTCGGTTTTTATAAATTCTTTTAGATTTATATATGCATAGTCATTATTCCTTACATTATAAGCAAATTTAAAATTTTTTACTAAATCGCTTAATGAATTATCCTCAAAATAGGGCATAAGAGTTTCTATCCCCCTTATTTCGGGTTTTGAATTATGAAGTTCAAAATAAAGCAACATTTTTGCCGCGTTTATTTTTGAATGATATTTATTACAAATTGTTTCTGTAACTTTTTTCCCAAATAAACCTTCAGAAATACTTATTACCTTATCGGCAAGTTCATAAATGCTAAAATTTTTATCCTGCGCATACATTTTTTTTATTGCCTGTATTGCTTCACCAGTAAGATGATCATAAGTTGATTTACCCAAACCTAAGAACTTTCTTTTTACTTTTATAACTCGACCATCAAATTTGTCTTTATTATCGCTCATAACCTGGCTATCCACATAAAATAACATTGATAGAAGTTGATCTTTATTGACTTCACCATTAATTTCAGCATATTTAACATAATCTTCAATAAAATTTCTCTTATTATATGTATTTTGTATCGCATAAACTGTAATTAAGGCATCTTTTATATCTTGTTCTGAGAGCTTATCTTGAGCCAGAGCATAATCTCCTAAGAATAAAATAGGCAATAATATTCTGACAATTTTGCTAACTATCTTCATCATTGTGTTTATTTGCTTTTTTATCTATATTTTTAAGTCTATTTGCGTTTTCTGTTCCTTTTCGAACTTTTTTCTGTATTGATTTAATTTTTATAGTGATTGAATGTTACAACTGCAAAAGAATTTCACCTATTTATAATATATTTCTTAAAGTTTTGTTTGTGAAAGTTCCTTTTTGTATTATATATGTTTATAAATGAATTTTTACATTGTTAATTGAAAGAGGGGGTGGTTATTAGTTGACAAAAAAGGTTAGATTGTTTTCGGCCAAATCTTGTCCTTTTTGCTTTCTCGTGGAAGAGTTTTTGAAGGACAAGAAGATAGCGTTCGAGAAAGTCATGGTGGATCAGGACCAAAAAATGGCAGATTACATTGTAAAAAGATCTGGACAGAGAGCCTTACCTGTAACTGAGGTCGATGGAAAAGTGATTGTTGGTTACAATAAGGAAGAACTTGGAAAAGTCTTGGGAATTATTGTTTAATTCTTTTTTATTTTACTTTAAAATTTTCCAAAAAGTTTGTGACATATTTTGCTAATACCATCACAAAATTTATTTCAAATGTTGTAGGCATGTTCAGATTCGGATTCTTTAACAATTGAGACAACCTTTGCTCCCCTGCATGAGTGTGCAGATATTCTATTTTTGCCTGCAATGAAATCAAATCATCAGACATTAATGAGCCTATTCTGGTGTTCTTTATGCTTGAAAGAGATTTTAATAATTCGTTTGTTCTTCTAGAAACTCTATTGTGATCTCCGGCTAATGAAACGGCCTCATTATATTTTTTCACGAAGGATAATAACATTTCTTTATCTTTTTCAAGCATGACTAAGGTGTTTAAATATTTGCTATGAATCTCTTTTATTTCAGCAAGTTTTTCATTTGCCGTATTTGTAAGATAATTCATTAATTTATCTTCAAAACCTAAATGGGCAATGTAGTTGTTGTAATTCCTCCTAAATCTCTTAAAATAAAAATCAAAAAATCCAATATCATCTAAGAATTTTTTCTGCTTTTCAATTATGAAATGATTCTGCTTAAAAATATCTGAAATTTCTAAGAATATCTTCCGCATATCTTTTATCTCTTCAGATATCTTCTTATTATTTATCGTGGTGCCTTTGAATGATTCCTTATTTGAAGTTATCAATCGGATTAGTTCTTTATTCACACTTATTTCTGTTTTCAATAGTTTTCTTAGGCGTTTTATATCTGATTCTAATGGTTTAATCCTTGAAAGCTGGCGTTTGCGCTTGTAACATGCCAGTTTTGATACAACAAGAGACTGGATTTTATCCATGTTTCTTATATAAAATCTAAAAATTTATATATCTTGTGCTATTTTTTATGAACTTATGGCTGGAATCAAAGATGCAATGAATAAAGGAAATGGCAGGGTAGAGATAAAAGGATGGGTATACAGAGAGAGAAAAAGCAATAAATTCATATTTTTGGTGATTAGGGATTCGGATGATATAATACAATGCGTTGTAAAAAGAGATAGTGTCTCTGACAAAATATGGAATGCTACTGAGAAAATACTCGTTGAAAGTTCTGTTGTGTTAAAAGGTGAGATAAAAGAAGATTCAAGAGCACCAACCGGGTTTGAGATTAGTGTTTCTGATTTAGAAGTTGTGCATTATGCGGAGGATTTTCCAATAAATAAAGATCCTAGCCCAGAATATTTACTTGATATTAGACATTTGTCTTTGAGAACTAGAAAGATTACTGCAGTAATGAAAATTCGTTCCACTGTTTTTGGGGCTATTCATGAATATTACAGAAAGTTAGGATACTATGAATATCAAAGTCCTTCATTAATTTCAAATCCTGCTGAAGGCGGAAGCTCGCTTTTTGAAGTTAAATATTTTGACAAAAAAATGTTTTTAACACAAACTTGGCAATTATATGCAGAAGCAGGAATTTTTGCCTTAGAGAAAATTTATACTTTAGCTCCTTCATTCAGAGCAGAGAAATCAAAGACTGCAAGACATTTAACTGAATATTGGCATGCTGAAGTTGAAGCTGCATGGATGGATTTGAACGGTTTACAAGATTTGGCTGAAGGACTGATTAAACATATTGTCTTTAAAGTTCTAGAAGTGAATAAAAAAGAACTTGAAATACTCGGAAGAGATTATAGAGATTTGGAGCCGACTGCAAATAAAGGCTTCCCAAGAATAACTTATGACCAGGCATTAAAATTGTTGAAAGAAAAATTTGATTTTGAAATTGAATGGGGTAAGGATCTAAGAACAATAGAAGAAGATAAACTCTCTTCATTATATGATACACCTGTGATAATTACAAGGTATCCCAAGGAAGTCAAGGCTTTTTATATGAAGCAAGACCCTGAGAATTCTAAAGTTGTTCTTTGTTTTGATTTGATAGGCCCTGAAGGTTATGGTGAATTAATTGGGGCTTCGCAAAGAGAAGAGAGCATTGATGAATTAAAAGCTAAATTAAAAAAAGAAGGGGAGGATCCTAAAAAGTATGAATGGTATTTAGATACGAGAAAATACGGCTCTGTGCCTCATTCTGGTTTTGGGATGGGTGTTGAAAGGGTTGTTTCTTGGATATGTAAATTAGATTCAATAAAGGACGCAATTGCTTTCCCAAGAACAATATATCGAGTCTTACCATGAACTGGCTTATTTTTACATTTGGAACTTTTATTTGTTTAGGAATTTTTCAAATTTTGCAAAAACTTGGAGCAGGGAGATTAGAACCTGTGGCTATGAATTTTTTCTATCAAGGAACTGCGGCCTTATTGATGACTTCAATATTTTTGTATAATGTTTTGATTTCAGGAAAAAATTATTCCTTAAATAAAGCAGGATTATTATTTGCTATTTTAATGGGTCTGCTTATTGTTTTTAGCAATTTATTTTTATTTACTGCTTTGAAGAATGGTCCTGTGTCAAGGATATTACCGATAGTTTCAATGTCTTTTGCTGTTGCGGTAATCTTTGGTTTTTTGGTTTTGAATGAGCCTTTTACATGGAAAATTGGTTTAGGCTTAGGTTTTGCTGTTGCTTCTGTTTTTTTGCTTTCAAGCTAATGTGTTGCCTTATTTGCGAAGAATGATAGATTTATATATTATTTAATTTATTTTCGTCAAGATGGTTTGGAATAAAACTAAAGAACATGTTAAAAATTTAAATAAATTTAAAGTAGTCTATCGTGGCGAGATAGACTCAGGTTATATACCTTTAGTTACGTATGAATTATATTTCTGCAGGGCTTTAGCTTTTGAATATGAAGGCAAGGGGGTATTGGCTCATGTGACTCCGCCTTATTCTAATTTGGAATACCTTATTGAAAAGATGTTTGATGAAATCAATGCAAGGAGCAGCTTTATTCATAAGGTCAATGGGCTTTGTGTCTGTGGTTATAATAAATTTAGGGATGGTTTTGACTTTATTTCAATCAAACGATTCCTTGTTCAGAAAGGCATTAATCTTGTAGGGTTTTATGATGACAAGCTACAGTATAGAAAACAGGTTGCTGATGATGATGATGCAAAAGATGTAATATTTTTGCCTGAAAAAAGGGAACTATATGTATATAAAAAGAAAAAAATTATTCATTTTAAATATTAATAAACAATATTAACAGCTAAACTGTTTCCTGATTGGAGTTTTTTTAATTAAAATAGTTTTTGTTTTTAGGAAAAGTTTTTATACCTCAACTTAATTATTCTATCCTTATGATAATCGGACTTGTCGGTAAACCATCAGCAGGAAAATCAACTTTTTTTAAGGCTGCGACTCTAGCAGAAGTGGACATAGCTAATTATCCATTTACTACAATAAAGCCTAATTCTGGATGCGGTTTTGTCTCAATTGATTGCGTTGATAAAGAATTTGGAAAGCAGTGCAATCCTAGAGAAGGATATTGTATCAAAGGAAAAAGATTTGTTCCAGTTGAGATTATTGATGTTGCAGGTTTGGTGCCTGGGGCTCATGAAGGAAAAGGCATGGGGAATCAATTTTTAGATGATTTAAGGCAGGCTGATGTTTTAATACACGTTGTGGATATCTCTGGTTCAGTAAATGAGACTGGAGAACCTGTTCCTACATTAAGCTACGATCCTCTAAAAGATATTCAATTTTTAGAAGAAGAGATTGATTTATGGTATTTGGGGATATTAAAAAAAGGATGGGAAAAATTTACAAGAATGGTTATGCAAGAAAAACAAGATTTGGCTAAGGCGCTCGCTAAACAATTATCTGGTTTTAAAGTCACTGAAGATATGGTGAAAGAGACTTTTGCGAGGTTAATATTAAAACCAGATGAATGCTCAACTTGGGAAGAAAAAATATTGAAATCAATAGCAACCGAATTAAGAAAAATGACCAAACCTATGATTATTGCTGCGAATAAAATTGACGTGTTTGGTGCTGAAGAGAATTATAAAAAAGCAAAAGAAAAATTTAAAGACTATATAATTATTCCCTGCTCGGCAGAATCCGAAGTTGCTCTGAGAGAAGCTGCTAAAAAAGATTTAATTGAATATGTCCCGGGAAATGATTCTTTTGTTGTTAAAGATCAAGGCAAATTGAATGAAAGCCAAATTAAAGCGTTGGAATTTGTTAAAACAAAGATATTAGATAAATACAAATCTACAGGGATACAAGAAATTTTGAATAGATCTGTTTTTGAATTGCTGGGATATATAGCAATATTTCCTGGCGGAGTGAATAAATTAGTTGATTCTGATGGAAGATGCATACCTGATTGTTTCTTAATGCCTAAAGATACAACGGCTTTAGATTTTGCTTTTAGATTGCATACTGATTTTGGAAAGAACTTTATTAGAGCAATAGATGTAAAAACAAAAAGGGCTGTTGGCAAAGAATATAAACTTAAACATAGAGATGTTGTAGAGATTGTTTCTGGAAAATAAAACTATTAAAATATCCTGATTTTTAATAGAAATACTTATAAAGTTCTAAGGACTAAAATAACATTAATATGGCATTTGAAAATCTTTTGGAAGATAATGAAAAACTTGTTAAGCAGTTCGGAGCCAAAACAATCTCTAGCCTAAAAGAAGTTCCGGATTTCTATACCTTTAAGAAAGGACTTATATATTCACACAGAGATTTTGACAAATATTTCGATGCATTGAAGAAGGGAAAAAAATGCGCGATAGTCTCAGGTTTCAATGCATCCGGCACCATACATCTTGGGCACAAGGCGGTTTTTGATACTAATCTATTTTTTCAGAAGAAATATGGCGTTACAATTTTTATTCCAATATCGGATGATGAAAGCTACATAACTGGAAAAGTAAAAAGCCAAGAAGATGCGTTGAAATTTTCCATTGAACTGGCGAAAGAGCTGCTTGCTTATGGTTTTGATCCTAAGAAAACCTATTTTGTGATAGATCAGATCTACACTAATATCTATAATTTAGCAATAAAACTATCAAAAAGAGTTACTTTATCTGAAATAAGAGCAACTTACGGCTATGAAAATGACCAAAATCCAGGAATGTTTTTTTATCCAACCGTGCAATCTGCACATATATTGTTACCCCTGGAAAAATTTGGATTTGAGCATGTCCTAGTTCCAATTGGACCTGATGAAGACAGTCATATCAGAATATGCCGGGATATTGCTGGCAGGGCAGGATACAATTCTCCAAGCATTCTGCACGCAACATTCCTGCCGGGAATAAATGGGGAAAAGATGTCTAAATCAAAAAATAACGGAATATTTCTAAAAGATGATTCTAAAACAATAAAAACTAAGGCGATGAAAGCTTTCAGCGGAGGAGCTGTGACTGCAGAGGAACAGAGAAAATTTGGCGGTGATCCAGATAAGGATATCCCCTGCTTTTTTTTGAGCAAATTCTTCTTAAATGATGACGAATCTGAAAAATTGAGAAAAGATTATAGAACAGGGAAGATTTTAAGCGGTGAAGTAAAATTAAAGTTTGCGGAAGAATTAACTAAATTCACACAGGATTTTCAAGCTAAATTGAAAAAGATTACTTCTAAAGAAATTGAAAAATGCATCTTAAAGAATGAGCTTTATACTTTAAATTAACTTTTTGGTAAATTTGTGATTATGAAATCCAAGATTAAACTTTACTCTTTTGGGGTCATGCATTTTGAATAAATTCATTTCATTAAGTTTTTGAAAATTTTTATGTTTTTGAATTAAAAGTTCGTTACCATGAATATGATAATTTTCTATGCCGAGATGCCCGAGCAGAGTCTTGTATAAACTTAACTCTTCTGAGTGGGGATCAAATGAAAGCCCGACACGGATTAATGAATTATTTTTATTGAATAAAACACAACCTTCTGCAGAAGCTAATCCACGTAAAAATCCTTTTAACATGACGTAGTCATATTCATTTTCAGGATTTTTGATGCGGTTAAGGACATTTGCTAACAGTCCATGAAGTAAAATTTCCACTAAAATATTTTTGTCTATAAAGATCCGGGCAGAACCATATTTTAATGATTCGGTTTTACCTTTGCTTTTGCTAACTGAAATAATCTGGTTTTTATGCACATTAAGCGTTTTGCTCCAAAATCTAACACATCGATTTAGTATCGAATAACTTATTTCAGTTGGCGTACTATATATGATTTGCAATTTAATTTCCTCTCTTTTAATTCCAATCTCTTCAAGGATATCCAAGCAATAAATAAGCACAGAAGGTTCACAATTGGTCAATCTGAAACTTTTTATCCCATTTGATGTACTCCCGTCTCCAAAATAAAACCCAACCAATTCAGAGAGTTTTTCAATGTTTAAACAATTTTTGATTTTTACCTCTTTTGCACCGCCACCAATTGAATACCAAACATAGGATTCGTCTTTTTCAGGCAAGATATAAATTTCTTTTTGTGATTGCGTCAATGAAGGAACAAATGACCTTATGTTTAATTCATTCTTATTCACTTCAAATCTTTCTCTTCTTTTTGCTTCTTGTTTACTGTAAATATTAGTGAATTTTAAAATTATTTCGTTTGTATTTGTGATCTTTTTAGGAATTGATATTTGATAATCATTATTAAGTGTCCGAATAAATTTTTGATTATTAATTTCTAGAAGCAGGATACTCGAATAATCAATTTTTAATATTTTGCGAATATCTTTTTTAATCGTTACTACATAATTATCAATAGACTTTCTTAACACTATTCTAACCTCATAGGGTAACTTAAACATTATTTTCTAAACCTTAACTTTCTTATTAAGACCTTCGTGCGCGTTTGTCAAGTGGCTTATTTTTAAGCATAAGGTTTATATAGGATTAAATTATATTCGTTGGTAGGCTTGGGGACGTCGTATAACTAGGCTATTATTAGCGGCTCCAGAATATCGGAGCACTGAGCTGTAAAAAGCTATGATGAAAAAGTCGGTATGAAGATACCGCTGGATCCGGGTTCAAATCCCGGCGTCCCCATTTCTTATCCACTTGACAAGCATACAAATAGTTTATATACTCTCTTCTTTTAAGAAGTTTAATCATGGATTATTATTTTCCCTTTGACAAGGTTAGGCAAGAGCAAAATAAGCTCATGGAAAAAATTGATAATGCAATAAAAAGCAAAAGAAACTTGCTGATTCATGCACCCACCGGATTGGGAAAAACTGCTGCTTCTTTGGCGGTTGCCTTAAAACATGCAATTGAAAAGAATTTAACGATATTCTTTATTACACCTAAACACACACAGCATAAAATTGCCATTGACACATTGAAAATAATAAAGGAAAAATATAATCTAAACTTTCATGTTGTTGATTTATTAGGAAAGAAATGGATGTGTTCACAATCCGGGGTTTCTACTATGGGCACTAATGAATTTGCAGAATACTGCAAAACATTGAAAGAGAAGGGAAACTGTGAATATTGCGAGAATATGAAATCCAAAGAGAATTTAACGACTGAGGCCAAAAGGATGCTTGAATTTCTTGAAAAAGAAAATCCAATGCATGTTGAACACATGGTTGACAAATGCACTGTTGCTAAATTGTGTCCCTTTGAAATGGCATGCGAGTTGGGGAAGAAGGCGACTGTAATAATTGGCGACTATTATCATGTATTAAGTCCTTCTATTCGTGAAACAATATTTCTGAAAATGAACAAAAAATTAAGCGAATCAATAATTATAATCGATGAATCTCATAATTTACCGGAGAAATGCAGATCTCTATTGAGTAATTCAATTTCTACTTTTACTTTAAGGGATGCATTGTTTGAAGCTAAGGGATTGAATGCAATGAAAACTTTGGAAGATGTCGAAAAGATACAGAGAATACTTGAAAAACTTATAAAAAATACAGAAATACAGAGAAATGAAACTCTTTTAAAAAAAGAGGATTTTCTTGAAGAGATAAAAACTATTGATAATCCTGAAAATCTGATAAATGAATTTGAAGAAGTAGCTGGGAGAGTAAAAGAAGTTAAGAAAAAAAGTTCTATTGGTGCAATAGCCAAATTCTTAGAGGCTTGGCCAGGAGAAGACGAAGGATTTGTAAGAATATTGGCTAAAGGATTCACAAAAGAATCGAAACCATTTGTTTCTATTTCCTATAATTGTTTAGATCCTGGACTAATAACTGGGCCTATGACTAAAGAAGCCTATTCTGTAATTGCCATGTCCGGAACTCTAAGGCCTTTAGAGATGTATGATGATGTTTTGGCTTTTGACAGAAGCTTTGCAGATGAGTTTGAATCTCCATTTCCTGAAGAAAATAAAGTTACTATAATCGTGCCTGATACAACTACAAAATTCACTTCGAGAAGTGCACAGATGTACAACGCGATTGCTAATTACTGCGTAAAGATTACCGATGCTGTGCCTGGAAACTCTGTTATATTCTTCCCCTCCTATAGCATAAGAGATGAGGTCAACAAGCATTTTTCCATATTAGCTTCCAAGACAGTGTTTATGGAAAGATCGGGTTTGACTAAAGAAGAAAAAGAAGAAATTTTAGAAAATTTCAAAAGTTATAATGGAACTGGTGCAGTGTTGCTTGCCGCAAGCTCGGGAAGTATGGGAGAAGGTATTGATTTACCCGGAGATTTATTGAAGTGTGTTGTAATAGTCGGTGTTCCGCTTTCCCCTCCTGATTTGAAAACACAAGCATTGATTAATTACTATAATGAAAAATTTGGTAGGGGGTGGGATTATGGGTATACCTATCCGGCTATTTTAAAAACATTCCAAAATGCAGGAAGATGCATAAGATCAGAAACTGACAAGGGGGTAGTAGTATTTTTGGATGAAAGATATGCATGGGATTCTTATTTAAAATGTTTCCCTAAGGATTCTGAAATAACTTTTACTAAACAGCCCCAGGATAAAATCCGCGCTTTTTTTGGAATATAGAAAGATTTAAATATAAGTGTCACTTCTGAGTTACAATTAAAATATGAAAGAATATATAACTGCCTTCGGAAGGCAAAAAACAGAGCTTTTAAATTTAAAAGAAGAAAAGCAAACAGACAAAAAAGAAGATACGCCGATAAGATTTTCTACGTCAATAAATAAAAGAGAATATATTGATTTTCGATATAGGGGCGTACTTAATTTTTCCCGGTTACGCTGATTTTTTTCTTAATTGCGCTGTCTAAATCAATAAAGTATTTGCCTTCTTCCAGTCGATAGACTAATGGTCTGCCGGAAAAAGCACCCACTAAATCGATTTCATACTTGCCCGGCTTTAAGATTCTTACCGTTTCAATATCTAAAACTACTGGCCGTTCTTCATCAAAATTTGGACCGATAATGTCTTTTACATCTGATTCAATTTGTTCTTTTTCTACATTGGAAAGATTTTCTATAATCTCTTCAGCCTTCTCTAAGTTTTGTTTTCTTACATAAAAGAAAAATTTAGAACCGCATGAACTACAACCCTGGAGAATAACTGCTGAGCCATCATCAAATAATTGACCGCATTTAACACATTTATGGGGCATTATTTATTCCTCTTAATATTTGTTAAAAGTTGAATCTTTTTTGGATCTCTTTTAATTTCCCTGATAACACTTGCCGGGCCTATAATCGTGAACCCTTTCCTGTTGCCCAAAATCAAGTTTACAAAGCTTTTTTTCATCTTATTGAGAGCCATCGCACTCTCTTTTTTATCTTCATCAATTGAACAGATTTCTATACCCCGAAATTTTCTTGAGATATTTTCCATTGTTTTCTGTATAAGCATAATTTCTTCATTTGGCTTTAATTTGCCCTGCAATAAAACGATATTCTCTTCTTTTGCAAGCTTGAATAATTTATCTATTCTATCTTCGGAAGACAGATTTTCTATTTCTCCATATGGTATGAATTCTAAGGTCAGGGTTTTCATTTTACTATTTTGAATATCTCCTCGTACATTTTATTGATATTATCGCCTTTCAATGCTGAAACTCCGACGACTGGATACTGAGGGAATGCAGCCTGAACTTTCTTGATGTTTGATTTTTTAAGATCCATTTTATTGGCGATTATCAGAACGGGAATGTCTCTTGCAGCTAAATTGCCGATGATGGTGATATTAACTTGAGAATAAGGATTTTGTGTAGAATCTAAGACTACAAGAACACAGTCCATGTTGTCGAGCCATTTGATTGCATCTATTACTCCTTTTGTGGCTTCTTTTGCACGCTTCTTCGCTTCAGTGCGCTTCATTTTATGTTTTAAAAAATCCTCGTAATCAATCCTTGTTGCGATGCCTGGCGTGTCATAAAGATTGAAAGACAATTCTTTGCCGTTTGCTTTTATTGTAAGTTTTTCTTTGATTTTGATTTCTCTTGTTTCATGGGGGATTGCAGAAATAGTGCTCATTTCTTCTCCGAGCCAGTCTGTGCAAATCTTATTGGCTATGGAGCTTTTGCCGGCATTTGGGGGGCCATAAAGACCTAATCTAATCTGTTTTTTGCTCTTGAAAATGATAGAAAACTTTTGTAGAAACCCTTTTATCGCCTTTATCATACCCTCTTCCCTCTTAAATATTAGTTTAGGCTAGTTTAAATATAAAGGTTTCTATGATTTGGGATATATTTATTATCATTAGTGATATATTTATATATTTGAAAGGAATTTGTTTCTGAAATAGGGTAATAACGTAAGGTTTATATATTAGTTGTTACTCTTTAATAGTAATATTTTGGAGGATTACGATTAAAATGAAAAATTATAATGTTTTTGAAAAACCTAGGGTTTATTATGTAAATGCAGTAAGCAGATTAAAAATTGAGGATCGATTGACTACCTATGATGTTGTTTCTATGGTTGGTTTGGACAATGATACGGTAAATAAAATCAAAGACCTTCAAAAAAGAAAGGCAAGACTTGAAGAGATAATTGGTGAAAAGGAGAAAATACTTAACAAGCCATTATTGGCTGAATCCTGGTTCTCAAGAACTTTGAAATATTTCCAAGGAAAAGCAGACAATTATACTATGAAACAAGTTGAAGAGATGAACAATGCAGACAGGAAAAATAAAGTCAAGGAGATAGATAAACAAATTGGAGATATTTTCAATTCAGGCGATGAAATTGCGATACCTTATCCTGTCGGAAAGTATAGGACAGGGGATGTGTTTTATCCTCGAAGAAATAATGATGAGGAAAAGGAGATTGCTGCTTCAAAGAAAAAAGAAGCAAGCACAGCCGATATAATTAAATATATGGCCAAAAAAGGACTGAAATATCCTGGAAAGTTTTTAGTCAATACTGTTGAGAACTTTGCAGACGGGACACAAATAATTAATGTCCATCTTTTGAGCGAAAATGATTTTCTAAAAAAGAAAGATCTTGAGGAAAGAATTGCGAATGTCAAAGCGAAGATTAAGCCTTCTGAAACTTCTAAATGGAATTTAATAAAAAGATACAAAGAAAACAAACTGAATGAGGAAAGGCAAAATAAGGTTGAAGAATTGGAGCGTCAGTTACAGAATCAATACGAGCAGATAACTGGTGAGCATATAAAGAATTATATCACTAAAGGACAAAATTTGGAAGAAGGTCAGGTTTTGGATGAGATGCCCGAAGAAGCGAAAGATGAAGGAAATTCTAAAGAAGAATAGACTTGATGATAAAGTCATTCTTGAACAGATTGAATCTAGATACTCTGAACTTAAACCCGAAAGGAGAAAAGCTAATTGCATTGGCACTGCGCTTTTTTTAGCAGGATTGATAAAAGAAGACCATAATATTGGCAACTATAAAGCAAGAGAATACCTAAAAAATTTGAAACAATTTCCTTTTTCTATAAAATCTGTGAAAGTGGGATATTTGCTAACATATGAATTCTATCAGGACCTCAAATATAATGTAGCCCATATGGCTATAGTTGTAAATGTAAAACCATTACGCCTTACAGATAGAGTTTGCTACAAGGGCCCGGTTTATCTTTATTCTACAATTGAAGATATTGACAACGCACAAGGTTATTTTGACAGAAGAATGCTTTATGATCCTTTTAGCCTTTTACGGTTCCCATAGGAACCATTCTTGCGACTCTTAGAGAAATCTTGGCATTGTGCACAGAATCGACTACCTCATCAACATCTTTGTAGGCTTCCGGTGCTTCCTCGGCTAGAACTTCGGGGCTTGTTGACTGGACAATCCTGCCTTCTTCAGCTAATTTTCTTTTAATTTCATTGCCCTTAAATTGAGAAATTGCCTGATTTCTAGACATCACTCTACCGGCGCCATGACAAGAAGAATAAAAAGTTCTTTCAGCTTCTTCAGTGCCTTTTAATAAATATGAAGCAGTACCCATCGAACCTGCTATAATAACGGGCGTATCAGGATAACTCCTTGTGGCGCCCTTTCTATGAATATAAATTTTCTTCTTTTTTCCATCAATCTTAAAGTTTTCTAATTTGCAGATATTGTGCGCTATTGCATAGACTGTATGCATATTCATCGACTCCCATTCTTTTTTAAAAATTTGTTCGAAGGTTTCCCTTATCCATTGAGTCATTACTAGCCTATTTGCAAATGCATAATTCACGGCACATTTCATAGCTGCAAAATAATCTTGGCCTTCTTTAGATTGGGCCGGAGCACAAACTAATTGAGGATCAGGTAATTTTATTTTATATTTCTTTGCAGCTTCTTCATGGATTTTTAAATAATCTGATGCGATTTCATGACCCAAACCCCTTGAACCGCAATGTAACATAATCATAGCATTATCTTTTTCTAATTCATATTTTTTAGCAAATTTAGAATCTAAAATATCTGAGACTCTCTGAACCTCTAAAAAATGATTGCCTGCACCTAACGTACCTAGCTGGGGCTTTCCTCTTTTCTTTGCAGTTTCAGAAACTTTTAAAGGATCGGCGCCGTCCATTCTGCCTAGTTCTTCTGTGCGCACTTTATCTTTCTTAACTCCGTAACCCTGCTCAATGGCCCAGTCTACTCCGTTGACTAAAACATCATGAATATCATTGACCCTTAATTTTCCTTTTGAGCCGACACCGCAAGGAATATTTTTGAATAGCGCAGGAATCAACTCTTTCAATTTTTTCTGAACCTCGGAATATTTTAAATTCGTATTGATGAGATTGATTCCACAATTTATATCAAAGCCTGTAAGGCCAGAAGAAATGATTCCTTCATGCTCATCAAATGCACCTACGGCCCCCATGGGTAGACCATAACCCCAGTGCATATCAGGCATGCCCCAAATAGAATTGATGACTCCGGGAAGCATTGCAACATTGGTTAACTGCTCAATTGCAGCATTTTCCATTTGTTTCATGACTAAATCATTCGCTATGATATGAGCGTCTACATTCATTCCTTCTCTTAATTCCTTGGAAAGAATCCATTCGGTATCATTAATTTTTTTCAATTTATCTTTCATTTCTTTTCTTAAAATGAATCGGGCTTAAATAAATTTCTATTCCAAGTTCTAAAACAAACATAAGCTTTATTAATTAGCTATATTTAAGCATATTTATGATGAATTGGAATGAAAAATTAATAGTTCTTAGTGGGCTTACAGGGTGGATTTTATTTATTACTCAGGTGGGTAATTTTAATTTTAATTTTTTCAAACCTAATGCCCCGGGCCTAGAAAAAACTATTGTTTTTGTATCTGAAATTGGATTACAGCCGAAAAAATTTGAAAAATTAGAGGTATGTTACGAATCTGAGGACTATAAACCAAAATATTATGCTGTTGTCAATAAAAATGAACTTGAAGGAATAGCAGATATTAGAGAACTTGCTAGAAAATCATTGAATCTTGAGTCTTGGGTTTACATTTCATCGCAGAATTTGTGGGTTGAAACAGGTGGTATGGAAAAGACTTATGACTTATGGTTTAATATGAGAGATATGATTTTTGGTGCTCCTCCAAACATAACAGGAACAGAACTAATAAATTCAGACCGACTTGAAAGTTTGCTTACTGTTAATTCTGAAGCTAATGTGTATAGTTTTTTACCTGATCCAAGACCTTCTTTGAATCAAGCTATTGGAATTGGGCTTGATCCCGAAGGAAATCTTGAGAAAATTAAGTTTGAATGGGAAATGAGATACAATCTTCCTAATGGGCAAGTAATAGCGTCTATGTTGAATAGAGCATCAATATTTAGAGAGATGTGGCCTGAAGGAAATTTGACACAGAAAATATGCAATGTTTATGGTGTCTTTGAATGTAAGCTTAAGGGAATGAAATTAGAAGGGGATTTGAATCAGTTCTTGCCAAATATCTGGAATCTTAAAAATTTTGATTTTTCACAATATTTTGGAAATTCTGAAAGGGCATTAAAGGCTGCATGTGAAATTGCAAGTGATGAATATGTACAATTTAGCTTTAAAACGTACGAAGAATTAGGATTATGAAATTAAAAAACATTGCATTATTGGCAATAGTTGCTTCTATNTTTTCCTGTGTAAATANAAAACTTAAAGATGAAATTTATTTTTCGGTGAAGGAAGTTCCAAAATACACCCATCAGTTAAGAGTCAATTTAGATGATTGCTGTTATTATATAGTTAAACAAGATGAACGTAAAGGCATTATAGATTTAAGTGCGTTGGTAAACAAAGAATCCTGCGCATTTTTTAATAAGGGATTTGATGAAGAAGCATTTGCCTTTTTGCCTAAGAAAAACTTATGGATCGAAACGGGTGTGGAACACATGAATTATGTAAATGTGCGTGGAATGAGCACTAATCTTGAACTTTACAAAAAAATAATAAATGAAAATGACCAAATTTTTATGTATCATTTTCATCCTGATGACCCTGCATTGATGAATTCATTGATGAGTTTTGGAGAAAAATTTTTTGGTAATAATGCAAAAAAAATATGGCAGATGGGAATTGCATTTCCCTCGAGATCAGATCTCACTGCAATGCTGGGTTTTCTTTATAATTTTTTAAATGTACACCCTGACGGAATATTTAAGTGTAAGATTGCCAGCCCATTTGGAGTTATGGAATATTATCCTACTGAATTGGGCAGAAAATTAATTGTTAAAAGGGATTATGTAAAATTAAATTTTAGTACTGATGAGATAAGATTTATACTCGTTGGTGAAAATTATATCGGTAGAAACGAACTAGATTGTATAAAAAAAACTTGTGAAAATGCCAGTAATGAATATATTAAATTGGAATTTAAAGGTTACGAAGAGATTTTCAATTGAATAAACAATAATCTATATAAATTCTTTATATCTTTTAGTTTTCTTAATGGATAAAGAGATTGTAATAAAAGTTGCAAAGATTGCTAGATTAAAACTTACTGAAAATGAGATTAACTTATTTTCAAATGAATTTGATGAGATTTTAGAATTATTTGATAAGATTTCAAATGTAAAAACTGAGAATGTTGAGATGGCATTCCATCCCGTAGAAATAAGGAATAGGTTGAGAGAAGATAAGATTGAAAGCTCTTTGAGTCAAGAGGATGTTTTGAAAAATTCTAAAAATAACAAAGATGGATATATTAAGGGGCCGAGAGTAATATGACCAAAGAATATTTTACTGCTGAAAATAAAAAGCTGAAGGGAAAACCTATTGCCATCAAGGATTGCATATGCGTAAAGGATATGGAAACGACTTGCAGTTCTGCAATCCTTAAGGGATATAGGCCTGTGTTTGATGCAACGGCTGTAAAAAAATTAAAAGAAAAAGGTTATGATGTTGCTGGAAAGACTATACAAGATGAGTTTGGGTATGGAAGCTTTAATTTGAATGTGGGAACGGGCTATGAAATACCCAAGAATCCGTTTGATAAGCAAAGAACCTGTGGGGGGAGCTCTGGTGGTTCAGCGGCAGTAGTGCAAAAGTATTCGATGCCTGCCTTGGCAGAATCTACTGGCGGATCTATAGTTTGTCCCGCCGCTTTCTGCGGAGTAATTGGCTTATGTCCGACATACGGGAGAGTATCAAGATATGGTCTAATAGATTATGCAAACTCTTTAGATAAAATTGGGGTGATGTCTAAGACAATAGAAGAAACTGAAAAGATATATCACATAATAAAAGGAAAAGATGAGAATGATTCGACGTCTGTTTCAGCTGATGATTTTGAAGATAAAAAAATTAGAATTGCGGTTTTAAAGAGATTAGAGGGTGTTGAGAACGATGTGCAGCTTAAAATTGATGAGACGGTGAGGAAATTAAAATCTAAGGGGTATGTCTGTGAAAATATTGATTTGCCCTTGAATAAAAAATATGCCCTGGCCGTATATTATATTATTGCGATGGCTGAGACCTCTACTAACTTGGCGAAGTATTGCGGATTGAGATATGGGACCCAGGAAAAGATAGAAGGAAATTTCAATGAATATTTTACCAAAATAAGGTCTATGAATTTTGGAAAAGAGACTAAAAGAAGATTAATGCTGGGAACTTTCATAAGAATGGCTGGTTATAGAGATGCGTATTATATAAAGGCTTTGAAAGTTAGAAAATTATTAATTAATGAATATAAGCAGGTGTTTAAAAAATATCAAATAATATTATGCCCCACAATGCCTGTGCTACCTCCTAAGATTTCTGAAATTGAAAAACTTACTCCCATGCAAAATTACGCAATGGACATTCTAACTGTAGGACCAAATTTAGCAGGGCTACCCCATATTTCTGTAAATGCGGGATTTACTCGAGACCTACCTGTAGGAGTAATGTTTACTGCAGATCATTTCCATGAAAGAAATCTGTTTAGAATTGCGAGGGAATTAGAATGATAAAGATAGGACTTGAAATTCACGTTCAGCTAAATACTAAAAGCAAATTATTCTGCGGCTGTGCAGTTAATGGAAATGATGAGCCCAATACAAGAACTTGCCCTGTTTGTTTAGGATACCCTGGAGCTAAACCTGTGCTAAATTCAAAAGCTTTAGAATATGCTGTCAAAATGGCAAAAGTCTTGGGATGCAAACTCAACAAAAAAATATTTTTTTCAAGAAAAACTTATTTTTATCCTGATTTGGCTAAAAATTATCAGATAACGCAGTATGAGGTACCTATTGGTTTTAATGGTAAAATTAAATTGAAAGAAAATGACGTTACGATAACCAGAATACACTTAGAAGAAGATCCTGGAGCTTTAGTACATCCAAAAGGCCTGCAAAAATCTGAGTTTACCTTGATAGATTATAATCGATCAGGAATACCTCTGCTAGAAATAGTCACAGAACCAGAGATACAATCTGCTGCGCAAGCAAGGGAGTTCATGAAAAAATTAAAAACATTTTTGGGATATTTGGAAATATATTCTGGAGGGGTTGTTAAAGCAGATGTCAATGTTTCTGTTAGAGAGAGCGGCTATGTGAGAGCGGAAGTCAAAAATGTTACTGGCTTCAAAGAAATTGAAAAAACGATAGAATATGAAATACTGAGACAAAGGAAAGAGCTAAATGAAGGAATGAAGCTGAAACAAGAGACGAGGGGATGGGATGCTGAAAAAGGGATAACTTTTTTATCGAGGGGCAAAGAAACAGAAGAGGATTATGGTTACATATTTGATCCGGACTTATGTGTTTATGATATTGATGAAAATATTAAACTACCGGAGATGCCTGATGAAAAAATTTTAAGATTTGTCAAAAAATATCACTTAGATAAAGAAGATGCTGAAGTTTTGGCTTCCGAAAAGTATCTAGCTGAGTTTTTCGAGATGGTTGCTGAAGAAGTTGATTGCAAGATTGCTGCCAAGTGGATAAGAAGAGACTTGCTGAGTGCCTTGGCTGAAAATAATAAAACAATGACTGAGATTGACCATAAAAAAATTATTAAATTATTGAATTTATTTTGCTCAGGTAAGATTACCGATAAAGTTGCGAAGGATATTTTATTCTTAATTGTTAAGAAGGACGTTTCACCTGAAGAATTTGTAAAGAAAAAAGGTTTGGAAGCAGTATCTGATAGTTCTGAATTAGAAAGGTTTGCCAGAGAAGCTATTGGCTCCAATCCAAAAGCTGTTGAGGATTACAAGAACGGAAGGCACGAAGCGCTGAATTTCGTTGTCGGCTATGTGATGAAAAAGACTTCCGGGAAAGCTGACCCTAAGAAGATAAAAGAAATTGTTTCTAGAATAGCCTGATCATCTGGTCTCTTTCAGGACCTATAGAAATAAGACTTAAGCGATCATTAGTCAGATCACTTATCCTATCAACTAGTTTTCTTGCATTTGGATGCAAATCTTTGAATCTATGAATGTTTTCTATTTTGGGGAAACCTTCAAAGGTCTCGTATACTGGTTCGGCACCTATAAGCTGCCCCATCGAATCTATTTCGTTGATGAATCTTCCATTGCCATCTCTGTAAGCAATACAGATTTTAATTTCATTTAATCCTGCTAAAGCATCTAGCTTTGTAAGTGCGATTTCGTCATATTGGTTAAGAGAATCTGCAAAATTAAACAGCACAAAATCTAGCCATCCAACCTCTCGCTCTTTTGGCACCCAAGGATCCGAATTTTGCTCATCGCCCTGCTGAATTATTCTTTTTAAGATTTCTATGTCGTCAATCTTTGTAGGGAATGGCGATACGGCATTGCGAGACATGTATGCTTTTGTCACACCAATCTTGTGCATCTTTTGCGGAGGAAGACCTGCACATTCAAGGGCTTTGACCGCCATAGTTGAAGAATGCGTCCTGTCGGGATTTAGACCAAACAATGGATCTAGAAGTGTACCGTATGAACCTTCAAAAATAATATCTTTATCTTCAANCAATGCTCTTTTAATAATACCATTTGTGGTGCCTATATGTTTCCTTAGAATTTCTCCTTTTTTGAGATACTCTTCAATTGATTTTCTCATATTTTCTTTTAATGATGCTACCCTGAAGAATCCACTGCCCATGCTCGCCAAGTACGGGCAATATTTCTCTAGGTTGGTTTCGTATTTTATTTTCAAAGATTCTCTGTTAAGCAAATCTCCAACGGAAATATAATCTCCTGACTGAAAACTTTCGAATGCAGGGCCTATGCCATCATCTTTTGAGTTGAATTTTGGTTTCATATGGATCATACGCCTTTCAGCGTCAATCTGTATGTGATAATCCATAACGACGCAGCAGCGTTCATCAACGGTAAATTTGATTCCAGGCATTGAACCTGCTTCATTGATGAGAACATTTAGCTCAACAAAAGAGCTTGGAAGTATAAGCGATTCAATGCCTCTGACTGTAGCAAGCGGAAGCATGCTGTATACGTAATGCTTGCCATTGATCTGACAGTTGTGTCTTGAGTCGTGACCATGACCATATTTTGCAGCAAGATCGAAATTGCCTGAGAAAAAATCTATAATCTTACCTTTGCATTCATAACCCCACTGCATACCGCCGATAAAGCAAAGTTGCGCCATTTTTCTTTCAAGGCATACTGACTAATATTTAATCCTTTTTGTTTATAAAAATAAAAAATTACCTGTATTAAGGCCGCTCTGATTTTTTGGCCTCTTTGAAGATGCCTTCTGTCGGGTCAATCAAACTATTGGCCTATTCTGACGGGATATACCCCTGACATTTCTAGTTCATTATTATCATAGCTTGTTTATATCTTTTTTGATAGAATCTGTCTTTTATCGGTCAAAGTCATGATTTTAGTATTTCAGAAACAACCGTGAAAACAACAGGTACTTTTTCNCTGTATAAACCATAATCATTCTTGCACTGCACTATAAAATAATGGGGCCCTAAAGACGGAGGAGGAATAAATTCGGAGCATTCCCAGCTTCCAGCTTTTGTTGTGCAGCTTTGCATACTGTTGCTTAATGTAGAATAATCATATTTGCCCAATATTGGTTCAAAGTTGTCTGAAAAAACTTCTGAAGTAACTTCTTGGTATTTACAGTCTGTTGCTGTATCTGAAACAACTAATAAGTTTACAAAACTTGTACTTGTAATTATTTTTCCTTGAAGATTAACAAACAAAATATTTGGCTCTTCGCTTTCCTGTTTGGGTATTGTGGCTAAGGTCAACGTTTTTAGATTTTCATTTCCCGATGCATCACGACATCTTATCCAGTAATACATATACTGTTTGTCTTCTGTCGGAAAGTACATTGGAATTGTTGGAACAGCAGCGTGAACTATTTTTAATTCACTGCCTTGAATCGGAATCATGTTTGGCCATTCTGCGTCTCCGCTTTCTAAATATCTGCACTGAGAGGGCTCATTTGTGTTGAGGTTCAATTGAAAGGTCTTTGCATTCCAATTTATTTCTGATTCTTCTAAAGGATTCGCGATTGTTATTTCAGGGGCAGTCTTGTCTATGCTAAATTCAGGCAATAATGTGCAAGTTCCATAGCTTAAATTAAATTCAAAGTGGCAACCCTGGCCCAAAAAAGAACATTTTTCAGATGTACATTTGCGATCTTTAAAGATATCCCCTGAATTGGCGCATAAATCACATTGATTTAATGTTGGATTTTCTGCGATGTTGCATTGATAGAGTTTATTGAATATTTCATTTTTGAATTCATCAAAACCTTGCAAAACTGTTGGGTGTCTTATTGATTCATAAAGCATCCATTCGTTTATTGAAGAAGTGCAATACTGGGATAATAAGGATGAACCAAAATCGACTGAAGCCATTGAGGTTGCTAAACATAATCCTGGAGTTTTTCTGTCAAAGATGGCGAGATTCTGAGTTTCAGAAGGAATTGCCTCGCACCAACCTTGCCTTATACATTCATCTTTCTCACACATGTCTGCGTTTGCATCTGCATTAAAACCACACTCAGAACAGGCTAAATTATTCCCTGGGGGATATTTAGGATAGCATTTTGTATTACCTATTAGATAATTATCAAATGAAGAATTTATGATACAATCCCCTGCATCTAAACAGGAACTTCTAGTACAAATAGAAGTTGTCGTTCTTTCAGGAATAAATAACTGCCAATCTTCATCATTTGCAGGAGAACCGCAAGACATGCAATTTTCATAATGATTGTCTACCCTTAAAGTTTTTCCTTCACCGCCCTGACAGATACCTTCACGATCCGAACCCATACCTTCTGATTTAATTTCTCCGTTTTCACAAATAGCAATATAGTGCTGCTCTCCTGGTGCAAGATATTGAGCACATAGACTCTGGCCATTTTCCAAATGATAAATGTTATCTAATTGATAATCATCTTTTACTTGGAGGTCACAGGAAGTGTAAACACAAGTCGCCTGACCTAGTTCAATTTTACATTTTGAATTTGGCATTTCGCAAATTTTTATTTTTTCATCATAGTTGCCGCATTCATCAAGAGAATAAACATTGTTGTCTGGACCGCAACCCTGATTATTTGTTTTTGCGCAATTGCACTCTAAAATTGAAGAACATAATCCTAGATTAAAATTACCTGATTTTGCTATACATGCTTCTTCTGAAGTCCTTTCGCAAATGCTGTCTGTGATGCAGCAGCCCTCATTATCTAAATTCAATCTACAGCCAGATATTTTTTCTGCTGGGGCATAGCTTAACAATGAAGTTCCGAAAGAACTAAATTCAGCTTGAATGTTAAGCTTTAATGCTTCTGATTGGCATTCATTAAAATTGGATATATCGAAAATATTATTCATATTGCAGCAGCCTATATGGCACGAGGGTATCGATTCGCAACTTTGAGAAGTTATTTCTGTGTCGCAGTGCGTTGGATTCTCATAGCACTGCCCGCGAGAGCTTACGCAACAAGTATTACTTTGAGAGTTCTTCTTGCAGTTGTCAATTATTGTAAATGGATTTTCGCTAAAAGACATACAGTCTAGAATCGGATTGTAAATAACAAATGTAAATGGCAGTTCTTCCTGATTATAAGCTGTGAACTGCATCATCTCATAGTCTTTGTTAAAATACTGGCCCTCAATAAGGATGTTTGAATTTCTTCTGATATAATTTCCAATATCGTAATATTTGCCCTGCTGAATTACGTTCAATTGTTCTCTTGCCGCATCTATGATTTCGCCTAAGCGATAAGGGAAAACTGTTTTAAATTCTGTAATAGAGTCTTTATTATCTCCTATTTGTAAAGTTATTGGATAATTAAGAACGATAAGAATGTTCTTTGCCGTTATTTTTGTATCTACATTCATTGGTTCAACGGTAATGTTCCAATTTTTAGTTTCTCTGAAAGCATTAAAATTATCCAAGCAGGTAATGAAATCTCCATTGTCTTTTATGAAATTATTTATCTGCTGCTCTATTAAGGGAATCGTCAATAATCTATTCTTTTTATCTGAGCAGTAAAGGCATGTAAGATTTAAAGAATGAAACGAAGTAATATATGATTGATCTGGAGAAATATAGCCTCCTTGAAGATAAATTTTTTCTATGGCTTTAGAAGTTATGTTTATGTAACAGTTTTGGACGTAATTGTTAATGGCCTCTTTATCTGAAGCAGTGATAACCTCTCTTAGTTCTGCTTCCTGCCTTGTTTCTGCAATTCTTGTAAGAATAAAAATTGAGGCACCTAATACTGCTAATAAAACTAAGCCTAAGATAATATATATTGTTACCTGCGCTCTTTTTTTCATTGATTCTGATTATGTAATTGTAATTTTATAAATGTTGTTGTTAAACTTGAGTTAAATCTATTATTTTAAGAAGAATCTTTATAAAAGTGATATATTATTGATTTAGCCAGATGTTTAAAAAAGAAAATTTATTATGGCTTACACATCAATGGAAAATAATTAAATAGATGATTTACTTATAGTTTAAGAAGGATTATTTTTTCATTGTTCCTGTTTTTTTGCTAAATCTTTTATCATATAAAATCTTTCTCTTCTGTGCGATTTGAGTTACGTTTTTGCCGGAAAATTTGCGGATTTTTCTCAGAAGCAAATATTAATGACTGAGATTATATATAATTCTATGAAAAGGCCATATTTAGCCGAAAAGTTTATATATAAAATACGTTTTAATATTAAAATAGGTTGTAGGTATTAAAAATGGAAGTCGCTCTCACTAAAATGTCGGAAAATGGTCAGGTAGTGATTCCTGCTGAAATCAGAAAAGATGCAGGAATAGGACCGTCGACTAAATTTATAGTTTTTAATGAGGACGGGAATATAATGCTGAAACAAATAAATAAAGAAGCGCTGAAAGAAGACATACGTTTAATTGACAAAATCAAAAAGAGCGAAGAAAATATAAAGAAAGGAAAATTTGTCAAGGCAGACACTTCTATGAGCGATAAAGAAATAGATGACTTGTTGATGGCTTAAGATGGAAATTATTTTTTCTGAGGAATTCAAGAATGAGTTTAAGAAAATTAAAGATAATTTAACAAGAATAAAAATCATCAAGCACCTGAAGAAATTGATAGAACTTCCCGAATCTGGAAAACCATTGCAATATGAATTGAAGGGGCACAGAAGCATAAGGATTCCGCCGTTCAGAATAATCTATAGACTTGAAAAAGAGAGAATAATCATTAATTGCTTTGATCATCGAAAGGATATTTATAAATGATTTTTTGCTAAATCTTTTATCATATAAAATCCTTCTCTTTGGTATCCTAATTTTCTATAATATTCGCGAACACCAATGCCAGAAATGACCGCTAGTTTTTTGTATTTATTTTTTATAGCTAATTCTTCTGCTTTTTTCATTAGTTCTTTTCCATAACCTAAGTGCTGAACCTTTCCTATTTTCCCTAGCTCTGTTGATTCGCCATAAACATGCAATTCTCTAACTAATGCGCAATCTTTTAATTCATTAATAAATGGCCTGAAGGGGAATCTTAATCTCAAAAAACCCAATAATGCATTTTCTGTTTCAAGGCTTAAAAAATATTCCATTCCCTTAGAAGCCTTATATTTTTTTTCTAAGAACTTTGGTTCGCCTTTAATTTCTTCAACTCGACCAGCTTCACGGCAGCGGATACATTTGCATCTTTTATTTTTTTTCAAAAGAATTTCTTCTATATACTGCCTTAGGTTGGTTTTATCAACACCGGCGGAAACTACTTTTGAAGAGATGTCTCTCTGAATACGCATTATACGGCAATAACTTGGAATGTATCTTGCTTTTATTTCTGCTATTAATTTAGCCGCTGTTTCTGTATTCAAAGGTTGAAACTTTCCGGCTTTCCACTGATTGAAAAGTTCTGTTCCCTTCATAACCATACAAGGATATATCTTAAGACCATCCGGCTTGAAATCTTTTTTATTGAAGAGGTATTTAAACATTTTTATTTCTTTTCTGCAAGAATATCCGGGCGCACCTAGAAGGATGTGGTAAACAACTTTCAATCCCGAATCTTTTAATAGTCTTGTAGCTTCAACAGAATGATAAACAACATGACCTCGATTGATATTTTTTAATATATAATCGTAAACACTTTGTACCCCCAATTCAACTCTGGTTACACCTAATTTAAGCATATGCTTAATATTTTCAATCTTGCAATAATCCGGTCTTGTCTCCAAACAGAGTGCAACACAACGCATGTTCGAAGATTCATTTAACTCCTGCTCTTTTTCCAATGAAATATTTTCTTCTATTAATGAGTACATTTTCTTTTTTACTTTTTTTTCTCTTATCTCAGTCATCTCATTTTTTTCATCTAGTTCAAAAAAAGTTATAAATCTTTCAAAATCAATGCCCTTAGGTAGAAACATATTCCCAAAGTCATTCATAGCCTTTAATGAATTTGCAACAAACCATTCCTGATATTCTAAATCTTGGGCATTGAATGTACCCCCCATAATAATCAATTCAATTTTATTTGGTACCTGGCCCATAAGAACATACTGGTGTAAACGATCAAAGACCTGCAAATAGGGATGATAATCATTCCTTCTTGCGCGCATTGTAGCCGGCTCATTGCCTGTATAGCTTTGAGGTACATTGCCAAATTCAGAATCTGGACCTCCAGGACAAATAGAACATTTGCCATGAGGACATTTAGAAGGCTTTGACATTATTGCAACAACTGAAATTCCAGACAATGCTCTTGATGGCTTGCTTCTGAGAATTGTGAAAAGCTTTTTTCGTTGCTCGCCTTTTGCAGCCAATAAAATCTGCACTATACTCGGAAGCTTACCTATGCTGTAAACCCTGCATAGTTCCCTGCTTATCTTTAATATACTTTCTACATCAACACAATCTTTTATTTTTGAAAGCAATTTTTTATAGTAAATGTCCATAGTCAAACAAATAATCCGGAAAGGTTTATATAGTTTCCTTTAGGTTATAAATTAAGATGAAACGGGCTTTAATTGGTTTGGTTACTTTTGCCTTGGGTGTTTCCTTAGTCTCTGCTGAAACAAAGAAATGCACACTTGATGACTTGATTTATCATGCAGACAAAAATCGCCAAGAAATGTTTGCATCTGACATAAAAACTAATATTATTGGCAATAAAAAAGCTTTTCTGATAAATGAAACTTTAATGGGGAGAGATGGAATTGAAATTAGTGGAGATGTTTTTTATATTACTGAGTTTGATGAAAATAAATGTAAATATAGGACAGCCCATATAGGAAATGAAGTTTTTGCAAAATCTAACTTTGTTTGGAGCTTAGCAGATCAAGAAAAAATGTGTGTTGCTGTTTTGAATATTACGAAAGGAGATGCAAGGGGAGACATTGAAATTCTTGATGACCGATATGGAATGATCCAGTTTATGAATGGAAACCTAATGGAATTCAGAACTTACGATTTAAATAATGAAAGAAAAGTAATTCCTATATTTTCAGCAAAGTTTGATTCAGCGGGAAGTAACGAAATAAATATTGATAAACTGATTGAAAGAGTGGATATGCTGAATAAGGCATATCAACGTAATGGTGGTGCTTCATTCTATGTAACTCCTGAATTTAAGTTATCTATGGGACTTTCAAGTTTAGGAGATTTTTTTGACGATTCTCGTATTTTTGGTGTATATAATTCAGACAATGCAAGAATTATTATTACCTTGGGTGGAGAGGAGATTAGAATCGATGTTGAGGTAGGATTAAAAGGAAAATATTATTATGCAGGTTATGCTATTTTTGGTTCTAATTATTTAAGAAAGGAAACGTCTATTCGACCTATAGGTTTTAACAAATCGCACATTGAAGGATTACTTAAAGGATTATTAGATTATAGGAGGGAATACCCTCTTTTTTTTGAAAGCATAAATTTTACAAATCAGGAAAAGATTTAAATAGCCAAAAACTAATTATTTTCTTGATGAAAGAATATAAAGAGAACATTGTTATGCATCCAGCAATATTGTGGAAAAGGGTTCTGGCTTATTTTATTGACATGCTTATCATTGGGGTGATAACTTCGCCATTTAGCATTGGAATTAGTAATAATAATTTTTCTGATATGTATACCTTCTTTTCTTCAAATCTTAATTTGCTTAGAGATTTAATTGCAGTTGAAATTGTAATAGCCTTTGTAGCTTTGCTTTATTTTGTCTTGCTTGAATTCAAATTGGGGCAGACGATGGGGAAAATGTTGCTTAATATATTTGTTATGCCTATAGATAAGGCTAAAGGATTTACGTTGAATCAGATTGTGCTGAGAAATATAAGCAAAGTATTTACACTATTACTTGTGATTGATACAAGCTACATATTCTTGAGGCATACACATCAGAGATACTCAGAAAAAATTTCAGGAACGCAGGTGGTTCAGGCATTCAGGAGGATATTGTAATGAGAAGGATTGGATATATAGCATTGGTAATTTTTGTTTTATGGCTGGTGAGTTTTTCATTGGCAAATATTTTTAAGGTGAGTGATTTCTCTGAAAAGATTGCGATTATTCCTATTTATGGAGAAATTTCTCTGCAATCAGGATCTTCTTTTGGAGTTTCTTCTTACACTGGTTCAGAAGACATCATAAAGTTTATTGAGCAGGTTGAGAATGATCCTACTATTGTCGCAATTATGTTTGATATTAATTCTGGCGGGGGGGGAGTTGTTGCTTCTAAAGAAATAGCAAAAGCGATTTCTGAAATGAAAAAACCTAATGTTGCCGTGATAAGAGAAGTTGGTGCTTCTGGAGCTTATTGGGCTGCGTCTGCAACTGACAAAATATATGCTGATGATATGTCCATGACTGGAAGCATAGGTGTTTTCGGCTCTTATTTAGAATTTTCTGGGCTGATGGAAAAATATGGCATAGGCTATGAACAGCTTATTGCAGGTGATTACAAGGATATGGGCGTGCCTTACAGAAAACTTACTGCTGAAGAAAAATTTATTATCCAGAAAATGCTTGATAAAATTCATGAGAATTTTATAAACGAAGTTGCAAAAAATAGGCATGTTGATGTTTCTATTGTTAAGAAATGGGCGAATGGTAATGTTTATTTGGGTATAGAAGCTTATGATATGGGCATGATTGATGCTATCGGCGGAAAGAAAGAAGCTGAAGAATATCTAAAACAAAGGCTAAATATTACTGAAGTAAATATAATAACAATGGAACAAGAAAATAATCTTTGGTCTATGCTTGATGCTTTCAGTTCTAAGACTGCTTTTGCTTTTGGCAAAGGCGTAAGTTCTGCATTTGAGCAGCAAAGCTTGGCTAAAGTTTAATGTCCTTTGCAAATCTTTTTTCTTTCATTGTAGCATTGATTGCAGACTAATCTTCCGCAAATGATACAACTATGTTCAGCAATTCTTTTTTCACATATTTGGCATGCTTTCATCTTTAAGGTAATGCGCTAATCCTTCAATCTGCTTGATTTCTGTTTTTGATAAGAATTTTCTTAAATTGTCGTTTATCTTTACTCCATGCTCTTGGAGGTGTTTTTTCAAATAAGAGTAAATCTTTTTTCCTTCCGTGTCTAAATCTGTTAAAATAACTACTTCTTTTGTTTCTGCTGAGATTAATTCAACCTCTTCAAATAACGGCTTTTCTAATTTATATATTTTTGTGAAATTTAATTTCTCTAAGGCAAATTTATCTTTCTTGCCTTCCACAATAATATATTTATTTTTATATCTATTTAATTCTTCTAAAATATCTTTTTTTGATATCATTTATTTTATAATAATCTTTATATACTTATAATCCTTTCTTTAAAATTTATATGGAAAAGAGGCTTCTTATCATTGGAATAATTTTGTTGGTAATAATTTCTGGATGCTCTGTTTATAATGAGGTTGTTGGTGCGAAAAGATCACCTACTGCCGAAAGGCAGGTTAAAATTGATTTGATGTCTCCTCAAGTAACCAATGTAAATAGTGGGCTTTATTACGGATTTCATGCTGGGCAAGGTGAAAAAATAGTGACTTATATCATTACAAATAATGGAAAAGTCGCATTGACATCTGGGAGATATGAACTTTTATGGAAATTTAGAACGGATCAAAATGATTTCAAAAACCCAAATAAAATTACAATGAATAAAAATCTTGTACCTGGACAATCAACGACGGTATCTTTTTTGCTGCCCATTCCAACGACACCAGGAGAATATTATCTATATTCTACTGTGGCTTATGGTAATGCAGAGATAACCAAACAAAAAATCAACCAACGAATAATAGTGACAGGAGATGATTTCATTCTTCCAGTTTCTAATGATATGTGCGAATTTGTGCAAGGAACTTACACAGATACTAAACCGGCATTTGATCTTTGGAAGGCTTTTGCTTATCCTATGGGTATTGCCAAGGGAATACATACTATGCCCCATTATTGGGATAGCAATGTGGCAACAGCAGGATATGAGTGTAATGATTATTTGCAAAATGATGATCCATTGAGTGCTTCAAGTGCTCAACTTGGGTTAAGATTAATAGATAATGATGGTTATAAGTATCAACTGCAAATACATAATATTGCTCCAAGGATGGAAGCAGATTTGTTCTGGATTGATGGAAATACAGCAAGGCTAATATTTGCAGGAGATAACGTCCGACAAAGTGATTTAAAAATAATGAGACTGAACAATGGCAGGACGCCTTATTTGGAATTTCTTAGAACAGGAGAACTAACGGAATATATTTCTCCATTAGGGACCGAGCTTGATTCATACAATTGTAACACAAGTCAGGTAGAACAAGAATTAGGAGTTTATTCTCCATACAATAAGTACAATAGATTTGTAAGTTCATTCATGAATTTTGATAGGAAAATTTATAGCAATTTGGCTTACTTTACTGCAAATAATGACAAAGAACATCAATTTTTATCTGAGAAAGATGGATGGATTTATTTCTTTGTAACTTATGATCCTTTATCCCCATATTTTAATGGGGGAGTAATTTCTCCAGGTGACAAACCATTGGGCGGGGCAAATTCTATTGCTAATGGGGACAATTCAATAGTTGGACTTTCTGAAATGCAAATTAGCAAAATTTTTCAGCAATTCAATGATATTTTTGGAATTTGCTTTGATGAAGGAATTTATAATCCCGCTGGTAAGCGTATGAAGAATGTAAATCTAAGACTTGATCCTTCATTTCCTAGAAGTTGCCAAACAAAAGAATATAATGCATTGCATAATACGGGAAAATTATACAATGGGGACTATGGCAAAGATGCAGATGGGCTTTCGAGATTTGCTTGTTATGATGGGATTTATTATACTTGTACTAAAAGCGCTACTGAAAAAAGTTATGAATGGACAGGCACAAACTTTGAAAGATGCCAAAAATTAGGGGATTATTATTGTGACGATGATGGGTCTGGTTGGAGAAATTCTAAACCTATGGGCTGCTGTGGATCGAATAAATACTATACGATTGGGATGGATAGCACTTACGCCTGTTGCGATGGTAACAATATGGAAGTTGTTAATGGTCAGTGCCAATAAAACTTTTATTATTATTTATTCATATTTATTAAACCAACAGAAAAGCTTATAAATGAAACTTGTTCTCTAAAGAGAATAACCCATAAGTACTACTTTTTTTGGAAGTAGGAGGGAAAAATAATGCACAAAGATCAAATTGTTAAATCTATACAGGAAGCTAGAGAAAAAGCTAGGAAGAGAAATTTTAAACAAACTTTTGATTTGGTGATAAATCTTAAAAATATGGATTTAAAGAGACCAGAACATAAGGTAGAGATATTTGCAACTTTGCCAAAGGGCAGAGGAAAATCAAATAAGGTTTGCGCTTTAGTTGGCCAAGAGTTGGTAACTCAAGCTAAGAAAGTTTGTGATAAAGTAATACTTGATGAAGAATTTGCTGAAATTGCTGGCAATAAGAAGGCCTTAAAAGATTTGGTAAATCAATTTGATTTCTTTATTGCTCAAGCTAATATAATGACTAAGGTTGCAGGTGCCTTTGGTAAGGTGTTAGGTCCAAGGGGAAAAATGCCTAATCCTAAGGCAGGGGCGATTGTGTCTCCAAAAGCAGAGATTGAAATGGTTTATAAAAAATTGCAAGGCACTGTCAAATTAGCAACAAGAAATGAATTGTCTATAAAATGTCCTATCGGCATCGAAGATATGGACAATAATGATATTGCTGAAAATGTTGAGTATGTTTATAATTTAGTGTTACACGCGTTACCTCAAGAAAAGCAAAACATAGCAGATGTTTCGATTAAATTAACTATGGGCTCACCGGTTAATCTCGGAGGTGCTAAGAATGACTAAGACCGTTTACGTTTCTAAAAAAAAGAAAGATGAAGTTTCAAAGATTACTAAGTTGCTTAAAGAGAAGCCAATATTCGGTGTTGTTAATCTAGAGAATATGCCTACGAGACAATTTCAGAAGATAAGACAGCAACTTAAAGGGACAGTACAGATTTATACAACTAAAAAAAGGCTTATTAAATTAGCATTAGATAATGTCAGTGAAAATGTCAGAGATGTTGATTCCTTGAAAGCTAAAATAAAGGGAATGCCTGCTTTGATATTAACAAGTGAGAATCCATTCAAGGTTTTTAAAAGACTTGAAGCAAATAAGTCTTCGGCTTTGGCTAAAGCTGGACAAGTATCTCCAAATGATATTTTGATTCCAGCCGGTCCAACACCATTTCCACCAGGTCCAATTATTGGTGAATTAGGCCAATTAGGTTTTAAAACCGGTGTGGAAAATGGAAAAGTTGCAATAAAGCAAGACAAGATTTTGGTAAAAGAAGGTGAAATAATAACACTAAATGTTGCAAATCTTTTGGCTAAGCTTAAGATTGAACCTATGGAAATAGGTTTAAATTTGATGTTCATATATGAAGATGGTTTAGTTTATACAAAGGATGTACTAAAAGTTGATCAGAAGGAGTATATAAGAAATATACAGCTGGCATCTCAACAGGCGATAGGTTTAGCAATGGAAGCAGAGTATATGGCAAATGGAATTGCTGAATTGATGGTACAAAAAGCTTACAGAAATGCGAAAGCATTGGCTGTTTCAATAAACATACTTACCGAAAAATCAGAACAGGGAGGAAACTGAAAATGGAAATGATATATGCAGGAATGCTGTTAAATTCAGTTGGTAAGGAAATAAATGAAGCTAATGTCAAAAAAGTGCTTCAGGCTGCAGGCGCAGAAGCAGATGATACAAAGATTAAGGCTTTAGTATCTGCTTTGGAAGGCGTCAATATAGAGGAAGCGATAAAGGCAGCATCCGTGGCACAAGTGGCAATAGCACCAACTGGCACAGCACAGGCAGCTGAAAAGAAAGAAGAAAAGAAAGAAGAAAAGAAAAGTGAAGAAGAAGCTGCTGCAGGTCTAGGCGCGCTATTTGGCTAAAAATTTATTTTTTTACCTTATGAAAAAGACGCAAAAACTGATGTTAATATGGATGAATTGAAGAATGAGGTCGTTGAGACTCGGACTGAAGAACCAAAAGACGATATCAATAGCCTAAAGGCTAAATTAGATAAGATTAATTCTGTAAAAGAAGAATGGTTCAGTAAAAAAGAAGAGCTCAAGAAAGAGCTGAATTCTCTCATTGCAAAAATAAAAGAAATAAAAGTTAACAGAGATGGTTCTGTTGGTTCGGTTTCTGAACTTAAAAAAGAAAGAGACAAATATAATGGACAAGTAAAAGAACTTATAAAAAAGATAAAAGAATTGAACAAACAGAGAGGGGATATAACTGCAAAACATAACATTCAAGGTGATCCTTCAAGACTTAAAAACCAGATTGAAGCTTTGGAAAGTTCAATAGAAACTGAAGGTTTTGGATTCAATAAAGAAAAGCAGATCATGGATAAGATAAAGATTCTTAAGAAACAATATGCTGAAGCATCAAAAGTTAATGGGGTTATGAATGAAATAAATGATGTTTCAAGGCAGATTGATGAGGCAAAAAAGAAATCCGATGAATTCCACGGTAAAATTATTGATTTGGTTAAAACAAGCAAAAATGGATATTCTGATTTTATAAAATTATCAAAGCAAATAAATGAAGTCAAAAAGAGACAGGAAGATGCATTTGAGAAGTTTATTACCTTCAAAAAGGAATTCAGTGAAGTAAATGAAATGCTTAAATCAAAATTAGCAGATTATTCTCAAATCAAGAAAAAAGTAAAGGCTAAAGGCATACAGGCAAGAGAAGAAAAGAAAAAACAGCAGGAAAAGGTGCTTGAAGAGATGTCTAAAGAAGTTGAGGAAAAGATTAAATCCAAGAAAAAACTGACTACAGAGGATTTGCTTATATTTCAACAGACGGCTAAAAAAGAGTAAATGTGGTTCTATTTTAATAAACTTTATATACCTTTTTTTAATTTCTAATTGCTATGCCAATTAATGCAGGACTTGAATACCAGAAAGCTGAACTGAAATACGGGGAGGCTAAGACTATTCCGGAGAAGATTAAAGCCTTAGAAGAAATGCTAAAAGTTGCACCTTCTCATAAAGGTGCTGAAGTTCTAAGGGCAGAGATAAAATCCAAACTTTCTAAATTAAAAGAGATGCTTGAGAAAGAAAAGCAGCAAAAGACTAAAGGTGCGCAGATTTCTATAAAGAAAGAGGGCGCTGCTCAAGTGATGATTGTGGGTATGACAAATTCAGGGAAATCATTATTATTATCAAAATTAACGAATGCAAAACCTGATGTGCAAGAATATGAATTCACGACCAAAGATCCAGAAATTGGAATAATGAATCATGATGGCGTGCTTATACAACTTGTGGAAATGCCTGCGATATATGAAGATTTTGCATACAAAGGTCGGGGACCATTGTTGTTCAGCATAATGAGAAATGCAGATTTGATACTGGTAGTTTTGGATACATCCCATAATCCTGAGAAGCAAAAAGAAATAATTTTTAATGAATTTGACAAAGCACAGATAAGATTAGGAAAAGACAGGCCGAGAATAAAAATAAAGAAAGGATTTGAAGGAGGAGTATCTTATGTCGGGGAAGAACTGATAAAAGCAGACATGGAAGATGTAAAAAAATTAGTTTTTGAAAAACATCTATCTAACGCAATAATTGAAATATCTGAGCCCATGACTTTAGAAGAATTGGAAGATGCATTGAATCAAAGTACTGCCTATTTAAGATGCCTTATTGTTGGAAATAAATCTGATTTATCTTCAAATAAGGGAGATATATTGGTTTCTGCAAAAGATGGAACAGGGCTAAACGAATTGAAAAAAAAGATTTATGAACAATTAGATATAATAAAAGTATTTACAAAAACTCCAGGAAAGAAAAAGGATCATCCGCCAATAGCACTACCTAAGGGCGCAACAATAAGATTTTTATCGCAGATAATCCACAAAGATTTCTATAAAAAATTCAAGTTTGCTCGCGTGTGGGGCAAAAGCGTCAAATTTGATTCTGCCTCTGTTGGCTTGGGGCACAAATTGGCTGATGATGATGTGGTTGAATTTCACTTAAAATAAGAAAATTTAAATATTAAATTACTTATTTCTTTAATTAATGAAAAAGAGGCATATAATTTTTGTTTTATTAGTTCTTTTTGCTATTTCTATTCCTGCTGCTGAAGCTTTTTCATTTTCTGACGGATGGAATTGGATAAGGGATCTTTTTGGTTTTGAAATAAAAGGTGAGAAAGTTTCTGCATCGACTATAGATGAAACTGTTTCGGCGGTAAATGGAACCGTTGTCAGTGGAAAAACGTGTACTGATGAAGAATGCGCAAAGAAATTTGGTGATGAAAATTATTACTGCCTGAGCGGGCAGATGTGTGTCTATTGCAAAATTGACGGAATATGTGATGCATCAAAAGAAGATATTGTGACCTGTCCAGAAGATTGCATTGTGCAAAATATGTGCGGAGACGGCAAGTGCACAAAAAATGAAACTTGCAATAGCTGTGGAGATGACTGCGCATGCAAGCAAAATGAAACTTGTGTTTTTGATGGTTCTAACTACAAATGTGAACCAACAAATGTTTGTACTGCTCTTGGTCAAACACGAGGAAAAGGTGGACCTGCCTGTTGTGATGGCTTAATTACTAAGAGAAGTGATGCTCTCGCTTTAGATGGGACATGTATACCAATTACGGATTTGAATATCTGTCTTGAATGCGGAGACGGAGTATGCGATTTAGACTATGAAAATAAATGCAATTGCAATGAAGATTGCGAATGTTCAAGCGATACTGATTGTGCGATTAACAAAGAATGTGAAAATGGAAAATGTATTTTGTTAGATCAACAGATATGCACATCTGATGCAGATTGTGCTACAGGCATAAATAAAATATGTGATAGTTCAATAGGGCGCTGTGTACAGTGCTTATCTTCAACTGCTTGCAACGAAGGATATTTATGCATAAACAAAAACTGCATGTGGAATACTTCTTATTGCCTGAATAACACGGCCTGTGGAACTGAAAAAAGTTGTATCAATAATCAGTGTGTTACCGCTGTTGTGCCCGCATGCACTGCAGATGAAAACTGCTCACAAGGGTATTCCTGTGAATATAATGAATGCTTGGAAAATTGCGCTGATAACAGCGACTGCAGTTCAAACAGAGTTTGTCATTCAATAAAAAAAGTATGT